>JAESGJ010000123.1_pt1 | contig 124060 bp, 100 predicted proteins | sample 9266241 | NCBI WGS metagenome assembly JAESGJ01 (sample SAMN14514841, study PRJNA621669) | algae metagenome | isolation source: Brasilonema octagenarum HA4186-MV1 and co-occurring heterotrophs from wet... | place: USA: Manoa Valley, Hawaii | collected 2009-07-20 | reverse complement strand
CAGGGGATCTCGTCGATTGCGCCCAGCCGCAACAGATGCGGCGTTTTGTTCGAGAGCGCGTCGAGCAGGGACGGCACATCGGCCTCCGTAACCGGGCCGAACGCAATCCGGCCCTGTGGCGTCGCCACCTCGACCAGCGGTTCCAGCCAGTACATCCCGCGCGAGCCGGTCCGGACGATCTCGATCGCCACGCCGCGTCTGGCCGCAGCCTGCTCCAGCGCCAGAGCAACTTCGTCGGCGCCGACGGCGATTGCACCGGCGTCACGCGAGACGAACAGACGCAAGCTCATAGCTGTGCCTCCGCGATCAACGCATCGAGGCGCTTCTGGTCGAGCCGGCCGATCAGCCGGCCATCGAGCATCGCGGACGGCGCGGTCGCGCACAGGCCGAGGCAGTAGATCGGCTCAAGCGTGACGCTGTCGTCGGCCGTGGTGCTGCCGAGCGTCACGCCGAGCTTTGTTTCGGCGCGCGCAGCCAGTGCATCGCCGCCCGCAGCCTGGCAGGCCTCCGCGCGGCAGAGCTTCAGCACGTGGCGGCCGGCGGGCTTATGGCGGAAATCATGATAGAACGTGAAGACGCCGTGAACTTCTGCACGCGACAGGTTGAGCGCCTTGGCCACCATGGGAATGGCCGCCTCCGGCACACAGCCGAACGCCTGCTGAAGCGCGTGCAAGATGACCAGCGTCGCGCCCTCTTGGTCGGCATGTGCGGCGATGATTTCAGCGCCGCGCGTCTCGTCCCAAGGTTCGTCAATCGCTGTCATTCTTCGTTCTCAACCTGAGCGTTTCCTCAGGCCAAACTAGTTGGAATCATTCGAAGATCAATAAAGCCGTCCCGTGCGGCGATTGCGAATTCCGATCGATTAGCAGGGGCAATCGCTCGATACGAATCGTCGATGAAGGTTGGGTCGGCCGCCGGTTTTTCGCGTGTTGGTGCGGGCTCGGCGTGCTAGTTTGCATGGCAGGTCAGAATTCGAGGGGACGCCCGGTTGATCGACAAGCTTGAATTACTGCTGGCGCTGGCGAAGGAGCGTCATTTCGGACGCGCGGCGGAGGTCTGTGGCGTGACGCAACCTACGATGTCGACCAGTCTCAAGCAGCTCGAGGAAATCCTCGGTGTGATGCTGGTCCAGCGCGGCTCGCGCTTCCAGGGGTTTACTCCGGAAGGCGAGCGCGCGCTCGATTGGGCGCGGCGGATCGTGGGCGATGCCCGGGCGATGCGCGACGAGATCAACGGGCTGAAGCATCAGCTCTCCGGCGAAATCCGCATCGCGGCGATCCCCACCGTGCTCGGCATGGTGGCCTCATTGACGACACCGTTTCGCGCCCGGCATCCCGAGGTGCGTTTCAGCATCCGGTCGACGACTTCATCGGAAGTGCTGGGGCTGCTGGAAAATCTCGAGGTCGATGCGGGGCTGACCTACATCGAGAATGAGCCGATCGGCAAGGTGCGCACCATTCCGCTCTACAATGAGAGCTATCGCCTCCTGACCGCGCCGGATGCGATGTTCGGCGACCGCGAGACGGTGACATGGAAGGAGGTCGGGCAGGTGCCGCTGTGCCTGCTGACGCCCGATATGCAGAACCGCCGCATCATCGATCGCGCCTTGCGCTCCGTCGGCGCGGAGGCGACGCCGACGCTGACCTCGAACTCACTGCTGGTGCTGTTCACGCATGTGAAGACGGGGCGGTGGGCGAGCGTGATGCCGGCCAAGCTTGCAGAGACGCTCGGCCTGTCCGACACGGTACGCTCGATCCCGATTACCGATCCCGACGTCAATTACAGCATCGGCATGGTGATCCCGCAGCGCGATCCGATGACGCCGCTGATCGCGGCGCTGGTCAATGTCGCGCGCGAAGTTGCGCCATCGCTGCAGCTTTAGGGGGCTAAGCTGCAGCCGATATCTTGGACGCCTTGATCGCGTCGCGCGGCAGGGTCACGCGCACGACGGTGCCGACCTCGAGCCTGGAGCGCAGCCGCATCGAGCCGCCGTGGAGTTGCGCCAGCGAGCGGGCGATGGCGAGGCCCAGTCCCGAGCCGTGATACGTCTTGGTGAGCTGGCTCTCCACCTGCTCGAACGGGCGGCCGAGCCGCGCCAGCGAATGCGGCGCAATGCCGATGCCGGTGTCGGCGATCATCAGCACGATCCGGTCTTCGAGCTGCCGGCTGCGCACCACGATGCGTCCGCCGTCGGGCGTGAATTTCACCGCGTTGGAGAGCAGGTTGACGATGATCTGCTTCGTGGCGCGGCGGTCGGCGACGACGGAGATCGACGTCTCGATGTCGGCATCGAGCGTCAGGCGCTTGTCCTGGGCCCGGCCGGTAACGACCCGCAGGGATTCCGCGAGCGTCTTCGCCAGGTCGAGCTCTTCCATGTCGAGCTTCATGCGGCCGGCCTCGATCTTGGACATGTCGAGGATGTCGTTGATGACCTCGAGCAGATAGTGCCCGCTGGTCAGGATGTCCTGGCAATATTCCTGGTACTTCTCGCTTCCCAGCTCGCCGAACATGCCCGAGCCCATGATCTCGGAGAAGCCGATGATGGCGTTCAGCGGCGTACGCAGCTCGTGGCTCATATTGGCGAGGAATTTCGACTTGGTCTGGTTGGCTTCCTCGGCGCGGGTTTTTTCGCGCTGGTACTTCTCGGCGAGGTCGGCGAGCTCGATCGCCTGGCGCTCCAGCGCGGCTTGCGAACGCTTCAGGTCGATGACGGTGGCGCGCAGGCGCAGATCGTTGTCGACCAGCTTCTGCTCGTGCTCCTTGATGCGGGTGATGTCGGTGCCGACCGAGACGTAGCCGCCGTCCTTGGTGCGGCGCTCGCTGATGTGGAGCCAGCTGCCGTCGTCGAGCTGCGCCTCGAAGGTGCGCGCGCCGGGGGCCTGGGCAGCGGTCTCGTTGTGACGGGTGCGCACCTCCGGCATGCGGCCGACCTCGAGCACGGTCTCGTAGGAGGTGCCGGGAATGACGGCGCTGTCGGGCAGCTTGTGCAGGCGCTGGAAGTGCGAGTTGCAGAGCACGAGGCGGTCGCTGGCGTCCCACAGCACGAAGGCTTCCGGAATGGTCTCGATCGCGTCACGCAGACGAAGATCGGCTTCCACCGTCCGCTCGGCGAGGCTCTTCTGCTCGGTGATGTCGACGGCGATCCCGATCAGGTGCACGCTGGAATCGGTCGCCCCGCGCGTCTTCTCGCAGCGGACGCGAAGCCAGATCCAGTGGCCGTCGACATGCTGCATGCGGAAGGTCTGGTCGATGTGGTCGATCTTCTCGGAGATGAGCTGGTCGGCGATCGCGAACAGGTCGATGTCGTCGGACTTCACCAGCGCGTTGACTTCGCCGAAGGTGAGGAGCTCGTGGCGGCCGTCGAGGCCCAGCATCGAGAACATCGACTGCGACCAGAAGATCCGGCCGCGCGACAGGTCCCAGTCCCACAGCCCGCAGCGGCCGCGGTTGAGCGCGGTATCGATCCGGCCGCGCACGGCGTCGTTGATGAGGTCGCCTTCGCGGGCGCGGGTGGACTGCCAGTGGAAGGCGAAGCCCAGGATCAGGACGACGAAGCCCGTGGTTGCCGACAGCGTCACCGAGAGCGCTGCGTCCGAGCCCCAGATTGGCTCGTTGCGCTCCTGGATCACGGTGACGAAGCCGGGCAGCGACTTGATCTGCCGCGAGGTCGCCATCGCGGCGTTGCCGCTCGGCAGCGTCATGTCGGAAACGTCGCCGTCGCGCGTCGGCGCCGCGAGCAATTGTGCCGTCGTGATGGCGTCCAGCAGGCGGTCGTTGCCTGAGGGGCTGCTGTCGACCGGGATACGGGCGAGGACGCGACGGTCGATGCCGGCCGAGGTGACGACGACGTGGCGGCCCGAGAGCGCGCCCCAGGACGGGATCATATCCGGCAGCAGCGTCGGCAGGCTCTCGATGTTCTTGAGCCGCTCCTGCCGTACGGAGGTGAGGCGGTCGATGCGTTCGGCGAGCAGATCGGCCAGCGCCGAGATGTCGTGCCGGATGACGAGCCGCTTCTGGCGGGTCTGATCGACGACCTGCACGAAGGCGCCCAGGCAGATCGTGATCAGAAAGGCGATGATGAGCGTCGGCACGGCGCGACGAAGCGCCGGCTCTGCAATCAAGAGCCGATGATAGGCAGGTTTCGCGATCGACTGCGCCAATCCTTTGATCGAATCGGATTGGACGCACGCGTTCGCGGCGTCTGCACGCGACATGCCTTCGGCCCCCTAAAAACCTGCTTGCAACTGAAGTTCGGAGGCAGCCCCACATCGCTTCCGAATCACAGCGATTTGAATCCAGATTTCGCGGGGTGTCGAGAGTCAATGAATCGTTAACGCGAAATTATTCTTATCCAATGCGCAGTTTGCGCAGCGCGTGTCCTCAACCGCCCGGGCGCGAGGAGTCCGAAACGAGAACGTGCGGCTCCTCGCACGTTCCTCGTCGCATTTGCTCCGTCACGCGCGCGGCGGTTCGGCGTGGCTGATCACGCGCTTCACGTTGGGGAACGCGCGCCGCAGCGCTCGCTCGATGGCGTCGACATGCTCGTGCACCTTGATCACGCTCATCGACGGCGCTGCACGGCAGTGGAAGTTGACGATCTCGCCGGCGTCGGTGTTGCGGACGCGCACATTATGGATGTCGTGGATCTCGCCGCCTGCGGCATATTCGGTCAGTGCATCGGCGATGATACGCACCCGCTCGGGCGTGGCGTCGACCCCGAATGGAAGTTCCGGTTCCAAGGGCTCGATATGGACGTCCACCTCGACGTCTTCGCCGAACTCCACCTTGATCTTGCGCTCGAGCGTGTTGGCGACATCGTGGGCGGCGTCGAGCTGCATTCCGGCGTCGACTTCGAGATCGATGCTGACGATCAGCTTGCCACCGAGATCGTGCACCGTGACGTGGTGGACGGCGAGGCCGGAATTATGCGCGATCACCATGATGCGGTCACGCACGGTCTCGTTGTCGCGCGCAACGGGAACGGCGGTGAAGCTGAGGTCGGTATCGCCGAATGCCTTCTCGACGGCGGCTTGCGCGTCGCGCTTGATGTCCTCGACGCGGTCGATCGGATAGGTCCGCGGCACCTTGGAGATGGTGTCGATGAACGTGGTCGCCCCGACCATGCGCACCCGCAGCCGCTCGATATCGATCACGCCGGCCACGCTCCGGATCGCGGCGGTGGCCTTTTCGTGCGCGCCCTCCGGGGCGCGGTCGACCAGTGTCTGCACGGTCGAGCCGGCCATGCGAAGGCCGAGCAGGGCGATCATCACGGCGACCGCCGCAGCCGCCGCGGCATCGCCCCACCAGAAGCCGAGGGCGGCGAGGATCAGTCCGATGATCACGGCGAAAGATCCCAGCACGTCGGAGGCGAAATGCAGCGCGTCGGCCGCGAGCGCCTGGCTCCGCGTCTCGCGCGCGGCCCGGTGCAGGGCGCGGGCGCGCCAGAGATTGACGACGATGTCGATCACCAGCACCACGAACGGCACGGCCGAAATGGTGGGCGGCGGGGTTCCCTCGCGCAGCCGGCTGTAGGCCTCGACCAGGATGCCGCCGGCGAGCACGTAGAGCAGGGCGGTAACGCCGAGCGCTGAGATGCTCTCCAGCTTTCCATGGCCGTAATGATGCTCGTCGTCCGCCGGCTTGTCCGAGACCCGCACCACCGCCCAGGTGATGATGGTCGCGATCAGGTCGACCGAGGAGTGCAGGGCCTCGGAGATCAGCGCGAGCGAGCCGATCGCGATGCCGACCGCGAACTTGGCCGCCGCCATGCCGCCGCTGGCGAAGATCGAAATCGCAGCGACTGAGGTTTTATTGTGCTGGGAGGTCATGGCGGGGATGTAGCAGCATAGGGCGGGACATCAAGTGACGATCCACAGGAGTAGTCGCGAGTGATTTGCAGAAACGTACTGTTGCGAATGCTTCCTAGTTGAATGCTCGCTTACGCCACTCACTCCGTCATGCCAGGGCTTGTCCTGCCTGCGCGGCCGAAGCCGCTTCGGCGCGGCGAAGCCCCGGGGCATTCACGTCCTTCGTATCGTGCGGCGAAGACGTGGCTGGCCGGGTCAAGCCCGGCCGTGACGAGCGGAGGGAGGACAATGCGCTTCTCGCTCCGCAACCGCCCCCTCACATCGTCACCACGATCTTCCCCAGATGCTTGTTCGCCTCCATGTGCTCGAACGCCTGGTCGATGTCGGCGAATGCGAACACCCGGTCGATCGGCAGCTGGAGCTTTCGCGATTCGACCGCGCCCCAGATGTCCTTTCTGACCTCCTCGAAGATCTCGCGGACCTCTTCGATGGTGCGGGTGCGGAAGGTGACGCCGACATAGTCGATGCGGCGCGCCGCATGCAGGTCGAAGTTGAAATCGGCATGGGTGCCGCCGAGCCTGCCGACATTGACGATGCGGCCCTTCACCTTGGTCGCGGCGAGGTTCTGGCTCGCGACCTTGCCCGAGACCTGGTCGACGATGAGGTCGACGCCTTCGCCGTTCGTTGCCTTCAGGACCTCGTCGACCCATTTGGGATTGGAGGAATCGACGGCGAGGTCGGCGCCGTACTCCTTCAGCCGGCCGCGGCGGGTGGCATCGGTCGAGGAGCCGATGACGAGCTTGGCGTCCTTGAGTCGTGCAATCTGCATCGCCATCAGGCCGACGCCGGAGCTCGCGCCCTGGATCAGCACGCTCTGGCCCGGCTGCACGCCGCCGACGGTGACGACGGCGTTGTGCATGGTCGCGAGCGCGACGGGGAGGGTGGCGGCTTCCTCGAAGTTCATGTTCGAGGGCGCGCGGAACAGCCGGCCGTGATCGGCGAGCGTGTATTCGGCAAAGGCAGCGCTTCCCGAGCCCATGACGCGGTCGCCGATCTTCACGCCCGTGGCGTCCGGCCCGAGTTCGGCGACCTCGCCGGCCCATTCCATGCCCAGCACGGTGCCGGCGCCGCCGGCCGCACCATGGGCGTGGCCCTTGCGCATGCCGGTGTCGGCGCGGTTGAGCCCGCAGGCGCGCACGCGAACCAGGACTTGCGTGCCCTTGGGTTTTGGTTGAGCGACGTCAGAGATTGCCGCGCCGTTGGGACCGTAGACGTAGGCTTTCATGGATTGCTCTCGCTTCTGACTATTCTGCGGCTTGTGCGTTCGGATGAACGATCATGCCTTCGAGCCGGCTGCGGATGATGGCTTCCGCCTCGCGCACGATGCGGGAGACGAGCTCGGCGCAGCTCGGGATGTCCTGGATCAGGCCCTGCACCTGACCGGCCGACCAGATGCCTTCGTCGGAATTGCCGGTGGCATAGACCATCTTGCCGCGGGCGCCCGCGACCAGCTCGCGGATGTCCTCGAACTTGGCGCCCTCCTTCTCCATGGCGACGACCTTGGTCGAGATTTCGTTCTTGGCGACGCGCGAGGTGTTGCGCATGGTGCGGAAGATCAGCTCGGTCTCGCGCTCGTCGTTGGCGACGATCTTCTCCTTGATGAGCTGATGGATCGGGCTCTCCTTGGTCGCCATGAAGCGCGTGCCCATGTTGATGCCCTCGGCGCCCAGCGCCAGCGCCGCTACGAGTCCGCGGGCGTCGGCAAACCCGCCCGAGGCGATCATCGGGATCTTGATCTTGTTGGCGGCGGCGGGGATCAGGATCAGGCCGGGCGTGTCGTCCTCGCCGGGATGGCCGGCGCATTCGAAGCCGTCGATCGAGATGGCGTCGACGCCCATGCGCTCGGCCGAGAGCGCGTGGCGGACGCTGGTGCATTTGTGCACGACCTTGACGCCGTGCTTCTTGAACTCGTCGACATGCTCCTGCGGCTTGTTGCCGGCAGTCTCGACCACGGTGATGCCGGCTTCGATGATGGCGGCGCGGTATTCGGCATAAGGCGGCGGCTTGATCGCGGGCAGGATGGTGAGGTTGACGCCGAACGGCTTGTCGGTGAGGTCGCGGCAGCGCGCGATCTCCTTGGTCAAATCCTCCGGCGTCGGCTGGGTCAGCGCGGTGATGAAGCCGAGCGCGCCGGCATTGGCGACGGCGGCGACCAGTTCGGCGCGGCCGACCCATTGCATGCCGCCTTGGACGATCGGGTGCTCGACGCCGACGAGTTTGGTGAACCGTGTCTGCAGCATGGTGTGTCTCCCCCTGGGCGGCGCAGGCTTGTTATCGGTTGATGCGGGGAGGATGCCGCCGGGGGGGACAAAAGTCTATCAGCGGGACGTGCGGTGGGGACAGGGCGATCATGCAGGGAAGAGGAGGATTCCGTGGCGTGGACAATCCTGGCTCGTGTCCCGGACGCTCTGCAAGCCTCCCAGCGTTGCGGCGCAGAGCCGGGAGCCATGCCCAGCGAGCGCTCCGAAAGATGGGCCCCGGCTCTGCGCTGCGTCCGGGGCATGGACGCACAATCTGCTGATCAATCTCGATCCGACTTGCAAACAGCAGACACACCTTCGCATCCTCGCGGCGCATTCCGCCCGAGCCTTGCTTCGTTGCGCTGCCCTCATCAAGGACAAGGGCGCAGGGAAGGCCGGGCGCCGGCTGGCACCCGTAAGTCCGTGCGCAAAAAGATGCACACGGGGTGGACCACAGGTGAGCCGAACGCCCGGCCTTCCCTGCGCGATGGTTTACGGCGTATTTCGTGCTCTCCTCGGGGAGCGTTGCACTATTGCCCCCGTCGCCTTGCGGATGACTGATGCGCGCACCGGTTGGCCGCTACACCACCACAGGACTTGACGCACAGACCCCGGGCGTCAGGACCACACGACTTGACCGTCCGCGCACGTCCTCGCTGGGAATCCGGGGGGTGGCGTGTGCTCGCCCCCGAAGCCATGCGAAGACGCTGTCGACGCCGGGTCGTATGCGCGAAGCGTGCCTTGCTCACGGTGTCCCGCCCTGCAATGCAGCTCGCGCCCGACGCCGTCGCGTCCATCGCACCCCGGCCCGCGGTTCGTGACGATCGCGATCCGCCCCTCGTCTCGGGCCAAGGTGACCTGCAACTACGCTAAATCAGAATTTCGGTAAAGTGGAATATTTTGACGGGTGGGACTTGACAGGCGGGGTCGCGGATTTGACGGGGTGTTTTGCCGGCGGACGTGGGGATCACGCCGGACGCGGCCGGTGCGCAAGGGCACTCCTGCATCAATGACGTAGAGCTAATCCGCCGACAGCCGCACCATCCGCCGGCCGCCATTCATTTCCTTCAGGCGGTTGACGAAGTTTTCGGGACGCTGCCAGCGGTTGGGGACCTCGAGGCCCATGAACTCGGCGATGTCGCCGATGAAGCCGGTGCAGTTCATGGTCTCGGCGTTCCACACCGGCGAGTTCGCCTGAAGCTTCTTGATGTAAGCGAACACGCGCTTGGCGTCGGCCTCGTTGAGATAGACGCGGTAGCTCGCGGTCAGATACTCCGGATCGAGGTCGCCGTAGCTCGCACCGGTCTCCGCGGGAACGAAGGTAAGATGGCCGAGCACGTAGGCCAACGTGTCGCCGGCGGGCGTGAGGCCGGCGACTTCGACCGCCTTCTCGCTGGTCTTGCCGTACCAGACGAAGGCGTGGCCCCAGCTCGCGGCCGTGCGGGCGCGGAAGTCGACGTAGTAAGGACCCTTCTCCGCGCGAGCGACGGAGCGCCGTGTCGATTGCGGCGCCGGTCGCGAGGTTGTGTCGGTCGTGGCAAGCGCATTGGCGTCAGCAACGCGCTTGTTCACTTCTTGGGCCAACGCCGAGTGCGTCATACACGCGACCATGGCCGCGAGGGCAACACCCGCAAAAATGCCGGGTCTCGATCGATCAGGTTTGCTTGTCACGCGATGCCCCTCGACTGTCGGCCGCCTACTCTGGTTTTGCGCTACGTCTCAGTAGCGAGCGGCGACCGGGCCGGGCGCCTTGCCGATCGGGGCTTTTCCAACCGGGCTTTTGCCAATCGGCATCTTGCCAATCGGTGCCTGCTCGGCCGGATAAACGGGCACGGGTTGGCGACGCGGCAGATCCGCAGCGTTCGCAGCCGTCACCAGCGCAAGCGTGGCACCCAAAGCAATTACAATCTTCTTCACAGCGATACCCCTAGAAGGTTTGGTCGAAACACGGCCATGCCGTGCCCCCAGACACGCCTTTCAGAAGGGCGGCGGAATACGACCAAGTTGCGGCGCGCGCGGGACATGTTGGCGGCATTGATCGGGCGCGCGCAGATGTGATGTGTCCGGATGTGTCGCAGTCACGCGGCTGCTGACGGCGCCGCAGCCGTTTGCGGGACGGGTGCGCCTCGCGCTGCCCGTCGCGTGAACTTCCGGGTGTCGCACCCTTCAGGCGAACAGCAGCCGGTCCTTGATCTTGTGTCCGACGGTGAAGTCGTCTTCGAACCACGCCTGTTCGCCTGGCCCCGGCGGCCGTGCCAGATGCAGCCTCTTGCCCTTGCTCCTGGCCTGCTTGACCGCGACCCGGAACGTGTAGTGGTCGAAGATGCTGAGCGCCTCGATCATGTAGGACACGGCGATGCGCCGGTCTTTGATGATCAGGAGATTTTCGCCGTTCTGGCGATCGGCCGGCTTGGAGAAATTGTATGATCCCAGATAGACCCGCGCCGTCGGTTTGTCGAAGTCGATCACGGTGAACTTGTGATGCATGCGCGTGCCGGTGCCGCCGGTCGGCTCCGACTTGAAGGGTTCCGGCACGTTGGCGCCGAGCTCGGCGGCGAACACCGGTGTGACGTTTCCGTTGGGGTCCTGGACGTCGATGCCGCCGACCTTCTTGTCGGATATGCCGTAGACGAAGATATTGCTGTCCTTGGTGAGGTCTTCGATCGCATCACGCACGGAGCCGCCCGTCTGGAATAGAAAGGCGAGGGAGTAGAGCAATGACGACGTCGTGCTCTTGAGGTCGGCCGCGATCTCGTCAAGCTTGGCGTTGGCGGCGATGTGCGGCGAGAACGCCACCTTCGCATCGATGCCGGGAAGGCCGAGATCCTGCCAGTCGGCGGAGGGCGTTGCGCCAAAGCCTGCGGCGCTGTTGCTCTCGGCGACGTAGCTGTCGAATGCTTCGAAGGCGAGATCGACAGGCTTCTGCCCGGTCACCTCCAGGGCGTTGTTGGCCTGCACGTAGAAGCCGCGCCAGGACAGGTTGGTCGAGCCGAACACCACCTTCTTCACGGTCGGCCCGTTCACCGCGATCGTCTTGTTGTGCTGCAGGTTGCCCATATGCTGGCGCAGCACGTTTTGCCGCCCGGCCGAGGCGACCAGGCGGCTCTCCGCAGCCGTTTCCGCGGAATCGCCGTCGCCGTGCGGGTCACTGTCGTCGATAATGATCTTGAGCGACGGTCCGAGCTGGACGAGGCGGTCGAGGATTTCAGGCAGATTGAAGTCGTAGGCGACGACGCGGACCTCGGCATGGTCGGCGATCGCCTCGTCGAGGGTCTGCAGGATCGCGCCGCGCGCCTCAAATCCCATCCAGGCCAGGGCGGACTGCGTGTCGGGATGCGTCGGCTTGAAGTCCAGCCCCTTTGCGGCCAGAGGCGCCACCAGCGTGTTGATCGGGCCATGCGCCAAGTAGCGGTCGACGAAGGCTTGCGACGAGACGAAGCCGCGGGTGAAGGTGACATTGGCGATGCCGGGATAGGTCTCGCGCGCGAGCTGGATCGGCGCCTGCTGCGGCTCGCCCTTGCTGAGGTTGCCTTGCGCATCCATGAACATCGGCGTGACGCGATAGATAAAGTCGCCGACGAGTTCGGCGTTACGTGGGAAATGCACCCAACGGAATTTCTGGATCGGCGATTGCAGCGTCGAAAGCTTTTGGGGATTGACGTTGCCCGAGGCGTCGAGAAAACCAAGCCGGTTGTTCAGCGCGAAGAACGTGCTGCCGCCGGGCTCCTGATACTCGATCGCAAAGCCGACGAAATTCGCCGGCGGCTGGCCGGCCTTCCAGTTCATCGCGATCAGCGTCATGCCGTCGCCGCGATGCAGTTTCAGCGAAAACGGCGCATTGGCGTTGGTCCCAACGACCTGGAAGCCCGACGCGCCCGAGGGCGGATTCGACACGGCGGGCGATGTCACGCCCGGCGTGGGAACAGCGGGCCGCGTCGTGGCTGACAACTTGGTCGACGTGCCCGCCTTCTTCGCACTCTTGCCCGTGCCGGTCTTTTTCGTCTTGGACGCGCCGGTCTTGCTCTTTGCGGTTTTGCTTCTCTTTGCCTTGGCGGCTGTCTTGCTTGCCTTGGACTTGGTAGTCTTGGCCGATTTGGACTTCTTGACCGATCCAGACGTCTTGGCTGTCTTGGACTTCTTGACCGATCTGGATCTGGATTTGACCGCGGCCTTTTTCGTCTTGGCCTTTGCTTTGGCCCTTGATTTCGATGTCTTTGCTTTGAATTTGGTCTTCCTGGCAGACTGCGTGACTCTCCGGGCGGCCATGGACGCATCCTCCGAATATCAACATGGCCGGCCTCAGTGGGGGTCGGTGCCGGCGATGGAATGATGATCGAGTCGAAAAACCAGAAATCCAGATGCTCGCGCCAAGATTGTATCATGGGCCGAGTGAATCGAGAATAGCCGGCGGCTTCATTGTTGCGGCGCAGGGCAGCGTCACCCGATCCGGTTGAGGCTATTCCGGATCGTCGAGAAGATGCCGCCGATGTCCTTGCGCAAGGCATCGAGCGCGTTGAAATTGTCAAAGACGCGCGCGAGGCGGTCTTCGACCTCGCGCTTGCTTTGGGTCAGCGCGTCGACGCGTGAGGCGAGCGTGATGTCGCCGTTCGCCTCGATCTCGCCGACCGTTTTGGCGAGGAGATCGCGGGTGGTGCCGACCTCCGCGATCAGGGCTTCGATGCCGAACACCGGCGCCTTCAGCGGGACGAGGTCGGCCTGCGATTTCGACAGCTCTGCCTTGAAGGCGTTCAGTGTCGCGAGGGTCTCCTGCAGGGCGCCGAGGCGCCGGCGCGACTGCAGGACGAACTCGTTCAGCGCGTTCTGGCGCTCAGTGAGAGTCTTGCCGTCGGCGTCCGTCTCGACATCGGCGAGCGACCGTTCGAGCTGGGCCTGGCGCTGGCCGAGCTCCTCGAAGTCGAGCCTGATAGCCTTCAGGATGTTGAAGCTGTCGTCGATGCGGGCGAGGCGCTGTTCGATCTCGATCTTGTTCTTCGACAGCGTCTCGACGCGGGTGGCAAGCGTTGTCTCACCGCCGGTCTCGAGCTCGTCGATGGTCTTGGCCAGGCGGTCATGGCTGAGGCTGAGCTCGCTGATCAGGGCGTTGATGCCGGCGTCGCTCGACCGCAGGGGCACAAGCTCGGCGTGGGACTTGGCAAGGTCTTCCTTGTACTGGTTGAGGGTTGCAAACGTCTCCTGCACCGCGCTCACCCGATCCAGAAGCGCCGCCACGTCGCGCGCGATGTCCCTCTGCCGGTCGGCGAGGTTGTTCTTGCGGTCGTCGGTCTCGAGGTCGTGCAGGGAGCGTTCGAGCTGGTTCTGGCGGTCGCGGATTTCGGTGAAGACCGGCTCGACCGCGCGGCGCTGGTCAGCGACCTTGCCGACCATCTCACGCAATGCCTGTTGGCGGCGGCGGATTTCGGCGAGCTGGTCGTGCATGTCGGTGGACTGGTTGCGGCCCTGCTGGAGCAGTGCGCGCTGCTCGGTTTCGCCGAGCTTGTCGTGCAGCGCGGAGACCGCTTCCCTGGGATCGCTCTCGATCAGATGCTGGACGGTGGCGTCGAGATGGTTTTGCAGGGCGTGGGCGACGACGACGTCCTCGCGGGTTTTCTTGAGGCGGTCGCGCAACGTGTCGAGGCGGCGGTCCTGGCGCGACAACCGCCAAGTGGTTGCCCCGATCAGCGCCAGCGCAATCATCCCGATGGCGCCGGTCGCGATGCGCTGCGGCAAGGGAAGCGCCGCGAACGAGCCGGGCAGGTGGGCAATGTCGTAACCAAATGCCTGCTGGGCGAGGAACGCGATGGCCGCCAGCAGGACGACCCAGGCAACCAGGAAAAACAGCCACATCGTGAAATTCCTCACGCCGGCGCACATTTTGGCCATGATTGCCAAGAGCGGAACCGAGCGCAAGGGGGAGCGGTGGCTTGGGGGTGGTGGGGGGCGGTGCGATCCACGGTTCGTTGCGTTGGCCGATGGGTGGAGCGGCGGGTGTGGAGCCGGGTTTTCCCGGCCACTCCCACACACGCGTGATGCCTCGCCATCACGGATCGAGCGGCGTTCGCAACCTGCATGTGTTGATGCGGGGGCCACGCGAAAAGCCGCCCCCGAAGGTCGCCCCGCTGGGCTACGGCGTCGCGCGTGCTCTTATTTCCCGAGCAAGCTCGAGCGTATCTTGTCGGCGAACCAGACCACGAAGATCGCACCGAACGCGAGAGCAAAGTACAGAGCCGTCCACATCAGTGCATTCGATGCATTCGTCATGGCGTCCTCCCTAGCGTCAGAAATTGATTGCGGGAGAGGATAAAGGCGGACGTGCCGGCGCGATTTGCGCAGGATCAATTTTGCCGCGCTGCGGCAAGAATAGGTCGGGACCAAGCGACCCGTCCCGGATGCCGTCGCGCTCATCCGGCCCAGGGGGCGGCGGCTGCGGCTACAGCCGGAATTCATTGGTGAGTTCGCCGATGCCGTCGTTGGCCACCGTCACCGTGGTTGACGGGGTCCTTCATCACGCCGACGCCCACCGAGGTGTCGACGGCGATGAGGTCGCCCGCGCGCAAGGTCATACGAGCGCGACGATCTTGCTGGGCACGCAGGGGGCGAGCAGCTCGACCTCCGACAGCGCCAGCGTCTTGCCGGTCGCGGCATTGCGGCCGAACATCTCGCCCTCGTGCAAGCTGATGCCCGACGAGGTCAGCGTTCCGAAGCCGGTCGCGCCATTGTTTCGGAAGCGCAGCCATTGCGTCGTCTCGACCGCCATCACGCGACCGCCAGTGCGCGGGGATCGCCGGGCGTGGAGACACCGTCATAGAGGCCGGCGATGCGGGCGCGCTGGGTCACCATCGCCAGCACGGAGTCCAGTGCGGGCGTGGCGATGCCGGTGAGGCGGCCCATCTCCTGCACCACGGTGACGAGCGGGTCGATCTCCATCGGGCGGCCACGCTCGAGATCCTGCAGCATCGAGGTCTTGTGGGCGCCGACCTTGCGGGCGCCCTCGATGCGGCGCTCGACGTCGACGCGGAATTTGACGCCGAAGGTTTCGGCGATCGCTTGCGTCTCCACCATGATCGCGCGCGACAGCGCACGCGTGGACGGATCGGTGCAGATCACGTCCAGCGTCGCATGGGTCAGCGCGCTGATCGGGTTGAAGCAGACATTGCCCCAGAGCTTGAGCCAGATCTCGTCGCGGATGCGGTCGAGCACCGGCGCCTTCAGCCCGGCCGCGACGAACAGGTCGGCAAGGCGCTGCACGTCGGCGGTCATCTCGCCGGAGGGCTCGCCGAGCGGGAAGCTGTTGCCGTAGACGTGGCGGATCACGCCGGGCGCCTCGATCTCGGTCGCGGGATAGACGATGCAGCCGATGGCGCGCGCGGCGCCGATCTCGCGCCATTGCCGCCCGCCGGGGTCGATGCTCTCCAGCGTCGAATTCTCGTATTGGCCGCCGTGCTTGTAGAAGTACCAATAGGGGATGCCGTTGACGGCGGTGACGATGCGGGTGTCGGGCCCGAGCAGCGGCTGCATCCTTTCGATCACGCCGGTGATCGAATGCGCCTTCAGCGTGATGATGATGAAGTCCTGCACGCCGAGCTCGGCGGGATCGTCGGTGCAGCGCGGATGCACGGTGTGCGTCTCCTCGCCGGCGAGCAGCGTCAGGCCGCGCTCGCGCATGGCGGCAAGATGCGCGCCGCGCGCGATGAGGCTGACATCGGCGCCGGCGCGCGCTAGCTGAACCCCGAGATATCCGCCGATCGCGCCGGCGCCGTAGATGCAGATCTTCATGGAATCCTCACGGGACCGGAATTTTGGGACGAAAGGTCCGGTCCGGCTCGTAAGGATCCGAGCCGGGGCCGGCAGTCCCGGGGATGTTGGTTGGGTTTAGGCGGCGGCCTGCGGCTTGCCGTTGAGGGCCTCGTCCACGGCAGCGGCGATGTCGCGCACGCTGATGACGGAGACGAGGCTGTAATCGTCGATGACAGGCAGATGGCGGATGTGATGCCGGTTCATCAGATGGCGGACCTGCTCGATCGTGTCGCTGGAGCTGCAGGAGACGAGCTGCTGTACCGAGACCAACTGCGAGACCTTGACGTTGACGGCGTTCGCGCCGTGCTCGGCAACGGCGCGAACCACGTCGCGCTCGGTGAACATTCCGACGGCTGTATTACCCTCGGAGCGGACCACGTCCTTGACCACGAGAGCGCTGATGTTGTTGGCGCGCATGAGCTTGGCGGCGATACCCACCGTTTCGTTCATCCGCACCGTGACGACGCGCGGCGTCTTCTTGCGCAGAATGTCTCCGACCAGCATTGCAACCTCCCTGGGTGAATGTTGAGGCAAGTGTGGTATACATAATGCCAATCGTCAAGCGGTGGTTTGGGTGATCCGACAAATCTTGCGACAGCCATCCTGACGTTTGCCGAGCGTGGGGTAGCGAAAAACCTAATGAAAAAGGGGCGCATCGCTGCGCCCCTTTTGACCGATGCGATGCTGTGCGATCGCTACGCCGTCTCGGTCTTGGCGGTCGTCGTTGCGGTATGCGCGCTCTCGGCTTCCTTGCCGAGGATGAAGGAGCGGCGCAGCGGCTTGATCACGAACAACGCCATCAGCGCCGCCGTCGCGTTCAGCGCCACGGCCACCACGAACACGGCCTTCCAGCCATAGGCGGTCGAGATCACGCTGGCGAGCGGCACCAGCAACGACGCGGTGCCCTTCGCGGTGTAGAGCATGCCGTTGTTGGTGGTCGCGAATGCCGAGCCGAAGGTGTCGCCGCAGGTCGCCGGGAACAGCGAGTAGATCTCGCCGAACACGCCGAAATACACCGCGGTCGCGAGCACGAAGACGACCGGGACATGACCGTAGGCCGACAGCGTCAACAGCATGAGAGCTGCGGTGCCGAAGGCGATGAACATGGTATTCTCGCGGCCGATCGTGTCGGACACGAAGCCGAAGAACGGGCGACCGAAGCCGTCGAAGATGCGGTCGAGCGAGATCGCGAACGTCAACGCCGCCATCTGGAAGCCCGCGAGCGTCACCGGCGTGTCGGCGATCTTGAAGTCGTGCGCGATCGGCGCGATCTGCGCCGCGGTCATCAGACCGCCGGATGCGACCATGACGAAGACGAGGTACATCACCCAGAAAATAGGGGCGCGCAGCACCTGCGGCGGCGTGAAGTCGATCTTGGTCTGCGGCAGATTGAGCTGCTTCTTCTTCGGCGGGATCGAGATTCGCGGCGGCTGGATGAAGAAGGCGAGCATGAACACGATCACGCCCTGGCCGATGCCGAAGGTGAGGAAGGCGTGCTGGTAGCCGCTCGATGCGATCATGTTGGCGATCGGCACCACCGTGATTGCGGCGCCGGCGCCGAAGCCGGCGGCGGTTGCGCCGGCGGCGAGGCCGCGGCGATCGGGAAACCATTTGAGCGCGTTGCCGACGCAGGTGCCGTACACCGCGCCCGCACCGATGCCGCCGATGACGGCCGCCGTGTAGAGCAGGGGAAGGCTGTCGGCGTAGGAATTGAGAATCCACGACAGCGCGATCATCACGCCGCCGAACATGATGACGATACGCGGGCCGTACTTGTCGACAAACCAGGCCTCGACCGGCACCAGCCAGGTCTCGGTGACGACGAAGATGGTGAAGGCGAGCTGGATCGCGGCGCGGCCCCAATGGTGGGCGTGATCGATCGGATCGACGAACAGCGTCCAGCCATATTGCAGGTTGGCGATCATCGCCATGCAGACGATGCCCATGGCGAGCTGGAGCCAGCGGAAACCTGTGCGAAGAGGCGCGGCCGTGACGGCGCCATCCGTGCTGGAAATCATCAAGAACCTCCCAACGCGCTGATTGATTGCGACGTGGGATTGCAAGATGACCCAGTGTCGCAAATGTTGTGTCTTATCGTCGCAAGCGCTGCGCTCAGGTTGGTATACGATATTCCAGAAATCAAGCCCTAACTGCGGCGGATTGTCACAATTCTCTGCAGTTCCATATCCGGGGACCGGCCGTGAGCAGCCAAACGAAAACGCCCGGCCGCGAGGCCGGGCGTCTGTTCGGACGCTATTTTGAGTGTGTCAGGCGACGGTCGATTTGGCGACCACGACCTTGCGCCAGGGCTTGAGCACCGCGATCGCCAGCAGCGAAGCCAGGATGTTGGCGCCGGCCGCGATGATGAACACGCTGTCCCACGTCCCCGACGATTGCTGCATGTAGTTGGCGATCGGCACCAGCAGTGCAGCGGTGCCCTTCGCAGTGTAGAGCAGGCCGGCATTGGTGGTCGCGAACTTGGCGCCGAACGTGTCGGTGCAGGTCGAGGGGAACAGCGAGTAGATCTCGCCCCAGGCGAAGAACACGAAGCCCGAGAGCAGCACGAACCAGATCGGATCGTGGCCCCAGAGGTAGAGCATCCAGATGCCAAAGCCTTCCATGCCGAAGGCGATGAACATCGTGTTCTCGCGGCCGATCATGTCGGAGATCCAGCCGAAGAACGGACGCGTCAGGCCGTTGAGCACGCGGTCGATCGTGGCCGCGAACGTCACTGCCGTCATCGTCACCGCCATTAGCGTGACCGGCACGTTGTCGACCTTCCAGTCGGCCGCGATGGGCTTCAGGTTCGCCGTCACCATCAGGCCGCCGGCGCCGACGATCACGAACATGAAGTACATCAGCCAGAAGATCGGCTGACGCAGCACTTCGGTCGGCTGGTAGTTGCGCCGGGTCTGCAGCAGATTGGCGTTCGCCACCACGTTCGGCACCTGGCCCGCTTTCGGCGCGAGCAGGAAGAAGGCGAGGATGCAGATGATGATGCCCTGTCCGAGGCCGAAATAGAGGAAGGTGGTCTGGAATCCACTGTCCTTGATCATGGCCTGGATTGGCGCGACGGTCAGCGCGGAGCCAGCACCGAAGCCCGCGGCCGTGATGCCCGCGGCAAGACCGCGCTTGTCGGGAAACCATTTCAGCGCGTTGCCGACGCAGGTGCCGTAGACGCCGCCGGCGCCGATGCCGGCGACGATCATGCCGAGATAATAGCCGTTGAGCGTGGTGGCCTGTGCGTTGATCGCCCAGCCGACGGCGCAGAGCACCCCGCCGACCAGCACGACGATGCGCGGACCGTATTTGTCGACGAACCATCCTTCGATCGGGACCAGCCAGGTCTCGAACAGGACGAACAGGGTGAAAGCCCATTGGATCGACGCGCGATCCCAGCCGAATTTCTTCTGGATATCGGGGACGAAGAACGTCCAGCCGTATTGATAATTCGCGATCATCACCATTGCGGCGACGCCGACCGCCAACTGCGCCCAGCGATAGGCATCGCTCACGCGCGCGGCACCAGGGGCCGCCGTTGACTGCACCATGTCCGTCATGAATTCCTCCCGAAGGCGCCGATCATTTTTATGCGTGCGCTGGCGGCATCTTGGTATTCATTATGCCAAGATTCAACCGAGGGACTTGAGGGTGCGGCGAAATATCGCGGGGCCCCTCCATACACTTTGGACAGCCATTTTTAAAGCCCCAATCACTGCCTGAGGGTAGCTGTCTACAAGGATCGCGTAAACGCAACGCCTTGATTCCGTGAGATGTCTTGGGCGGGTCGCGACGCCACGAGCGGCTGTCAGCAACCCGCGCATTGGCCAATTGTCACGCCGCACGCGGTCCGCGCAAGCCGGCACACAGCCCATCCAGTGAATGCATCATGACTGGAATTTCTTATTCCAGAAGTCTGGGGTGCGGCGGATTTGACGCAGCCATCGGCGCGATGACGCCGGGCGTGCGCCTCACGCCATCGACGTGCGCAGCCGGCTGTAGCCGTCCTGGATCGCGGACCAGAACAGGGCGACCAGGCCGAGGGCCATGATCGTGCTGACAAGGCCGTTGGAGAAGAACACGCCGAGCGATCCCTGCGATCCCAGCAGCGATTGGCGGAAGGCTTCCTCCGCCTTGTCGCCGAGCACGATTGCGAGCACCAGCGGCGCGAGCGGGTAATTGCACTTCTTCAGGAGATAGCCGAGCACGCCGAACACAAGCATCAGCATCACGTCGAAAGTGCTGTTGTGCACCGAATAGGCGCCGATTGCGCAGAGCACCAGGATGAGCGGCGCAATGATGCTGAAGGGCACGCGCAGGATCGCGGCGAAGATCGGCACGCAGGTGAGCACGACGATCAGGCCCGCGAGATTGCCGAGATACATCGACGCGATCAGGCCCCAGACGAACTCCTTCTGCTCGACGAACAGCATCGGGCCGGGCTGCAGGCCCCAGATCAACAAGCCGCCTAGCAGCACGGCGGCCGTCGGCGAACCTGGCACACCGAGCGACAGCATCGGCAGCAGTGCCGCGGTGCCCGCGGCATGCGCCGCCGTCTCCGGCGCGATCACGCCCTCGATCTCGCCCTTGCCGAAATTGTTGCCGCGTCGCGACAGGCGCTTGGCGATGCCGTAGCTCATGAAGGATGCGGGCGTTGCGCCGGCGGGCGTGACCCCCATCCAGCAGCCGATCAGGCAGGAGCGCAGCGAGGTCATCCAGTAGGCGGGCAACTCCCGCCAGGTCTGAAGCACGACCCGCAGGTTGATGCTCGCGTTGCCGCCGCGGAAGGCCAGCCCTTCTTCCATGGTCAGCAGGATCTCGCCGATCCCGAACAGGCCGATCACGGCAATCAGGAAGTCGAACCCGTTGAGCAACTCCGTGACGCCGAAGGTCAGCCGCAATTGTCCCGTGATCGAATCCAGCCCGACGGCCGCGAGTGCGAAGCCCATCATCATCGCCGCGATGGTCTTGAAAGGCGGCTCCTTGCTCAGGCCGACGAAGCTGCAGAACGCCAGGAAGTACACCGCGAACTTTTCAGCCGGACCAAATCGCAGCGCGAAACCCGCGACGAGCGGCGCGACGAGCGTGATCATGATGACGGCAAACAGCGCGCCGACGAAGGAGGATGTGAAGGCGGCGGTCAGGGCTTCGCCGGGCTTGCCTTGTTGCGCCATCGGATAGCCGTCGAAGGTGGTCGCCACGGACCAGGGCTCGCCAGGGATGTTGAACAGGATCGAGGTGATGGCACCGCCGAACAAAGCGCCCCAATAGATGCAGGACAGCATGATGATCGCGGATGTCGGCGGCATGCTGAAGGTCAGCGGAAGCAGGATCGCCACGCCGTTGGCACCGCCTAAGCCAGGCAGCACGCCGATGATGACCCCGAGTGTGATGCCGATGATCATCAGCATGATGTTGTAGGGCTGCAGGGCGACCGCAAAGCCGTGAAACAGATTGGCCAACTCTTCCATACGATACGTCCTGAAGCAGGAATAATAAGGGGACGGCGCCTACAAGCCGAGCCATTCTTCGAACGGGCCCTTGGGAAGCGGGACCAGGAACCAGCGCTCGAACACGAGATAGGTCACCACCGGCATGCCGACCGCGATCGCGATGGTCGTCAGCCAGCGATAGCCGCCGAGCCAGCGCATGAACCACGCGATGAACACCGTCGAGGCCACGTAGAGGCCGACGAAAGGCATCGAGGCAACATAGATCGCGGTGGGCAGGAGGACGCTCATCACCTGGCGAAGCTGTCCCCAGTCCGCGAAGACCCGGCCATCGTCGTCGCGTTGCGCGTTCCAGAGGTTGATGGCGCTCGCGCCGACAATGGCGGCACCGACATAGAAGGGGAAGAAGCCGGCGCGCGGGCCCTCCGCGCCCCAGTTGATGCCGGCCTTTACGCTGCCGAAGATCACGACCAGGCCAAAGGCGCCGATCAGCAGCGCCATGCCGAATTCGAGCGTCTTGTGCGCCGGGCCAGATTCGGAGCCGGATCGTTCTGTCATCGGGGTCTCCAGGTTGAATCGCGGTCGTTTGCGGTCGCGGCCAAGGCGAGGACCGCTATCGTCCTTGGCCGTCGTCGGCGTCGGGGATCAATTCGCCGTTGCGATGAAGCCGGCTTCCTTCATCAAGCCCTCGTGGCGCTTTTCCTCCGCCTCGATCCACTTGGCATAGTCGGCCCCGGCCAGGAAGGTCGTGTTGAAGGCGCCGCTCTTCATGAAGTCCTGCCATTCCGGCGTGGCACGGACCTTCTTGAACAGCTCGACATAATATTCGACCTGTTCCTTCGTGGCCTTGGGCGACATAAAGATGCCGCGCAGCATGAGATATTCCATCGCGAGGCCCTGCGACGCGCAGGTCGGGATATCCTTCCACGCCTTGCCGTCGGCGATCGGTTCGTCATAGGCCATCGGCTGGGCGTCGAAAACGCAGAGCGGACGGAGTTTGCCGCCACGCCATTGCGCGACGGCCTCGATCGGATTGTTGACGGTTGAATCGACGTGATTGCCGACGAGCTGAACGGCGACCTCGCCGCCGCCCTTGTAGGGAATGTAGGTGAACTTCGCATCGGTCGCCTTCTCGATGCCGACCGTAATGATCTGGTCTTCCTGCTTCGAGCCGGTACCGCCCATCTTGAATGAGCCGCTCGGAGCTTTCTTCGCGGCGTCGACGTAGTCCTTGACGCTATTGTACGGTTTCTCGGCGTTCACCCAGAGCACGAATTCGTCGAGCGCCAGCATGGCGACCGGGCTCAAGTCTTTCCAGTTGAACGGAATGCCCGTTGCGAGCGGCGTCGTGAACAGGTTCGACAGCGTGATGATGATCTTGTGAGGATTGCCCGCCGATGTCTTCAGGTCGAGGAAGCCTTCGCCGCCTGCGCCGCCGGCCTTGTTGATGACGACCATCGGCTGCTTCATGAGATTGTGCTTGGTGACGATGCCCTGGATGGTGCGGGCCATCTGATCGGCGCCGCCGCCGGTGCCAGCGGGCACGATGAACTCGACCGGACGGACGGGCTCCCAGGCCGCACGGCTGGCGGCGCTGTTGACGCACGACATCACGATTGCCGCCAGCGCGACATTCAGAACGAATGGCTTCATCTTGCTTCTCTCCCTGTCGAATCCATGACGCCGCCGCTCTTTGTCGGCTGGTGTCAGCCCATCCCGGTTCACATGCGTGGGGTCACCTTTTGCGGTCGATCTCCCATCGTAGTCCGCGCCTTGCACCTTCGGTTGTGCAATCGTTCCGTTGCAGATGGTATGCGAGATGCCAGCCGCCGAACAATTGGTCAGCGGGATACGCCGGCGGACGAATCGTCGCAGTTGCGTCGCGAGCGAGACGAGGATCCTGAAGAAGTGCAGGCACGAAAAGAAAAGGCCCCGACGAGCGGGGCCATTTGATCAAACTCTGTCATACGTTCTGTCAGCAATTTGCCGACCGGTGCGCCGTTTCCCGCGCGGGTAAAGACTTCTTACAAGCCGAAACGCGGCAGGTCGCCATTGTGATTCGAGATCTCGGCGCTCGCCATCAGGAAACGATCGACAGCGGCCATGAAGCGCGCGAACAGCGAGGCGGAGGGGGCGAGAGCGATGGTGGCGATCTTGGACATCTGAATTCCCTTTCTCAAGACAGTCAGTAGTGCTGTCTCATCTCGAAGGGCAATCTACGTATACCAGATGCCAGTGTCCATGCATGCCATCGCATAGCAGCATACGCACTGCCGCATTGCAGCATAATCAGCCGTTAAAAGGGCCGTATCGGGCTTAAAGTTGCTAACAGAACGCTGAAACGTCACGTGCGGGCAGGCAGTTTCTGACGCGGTGCAGCAAAACCAGCCTTGGCAGGCCAGACCAAAGCCGTTAGTGGTTCGCCCCCTTTCCAGTCAATGATCAGAGTGGTTCATGTCGAGCGCCTCGCCCGCCGTCTCGATCGGCATCGATTTCGGGACGAGCAACACCGTCGTCGCAATTGCAGCGGACGATCGCCGGGTCGAGGCCATCCGCTTCGACCATGGCGGACAGCGCCACAGCGTCTACGTGTCGGCTCTGTGTTTCTGGGAGGACCGGCCGGGCGCCGGCGCCCAGGCCGAGGGCGGCCCCTGGGCGATCGAGACATTCCTCGAAGGACGCCACGTCTACCGCTTCCTGCAATCGTTCAAGACCTTTGCCGCGAGCTCCAGCTTCCAGACCACGCAAGTGTTCAGGCAACGGTTCAAGTTCGAGGATATCCTGGCGGCATTCCTGCGGACATTGGCGCGCCATGGCGGCGAGAAGTTCGGTTTCGAGACATCCAACATTACGGTCGGCCGCCCGGTGCGCTTTGCCGGCGGCAATCCCGACGAGGCGCTGGCGATGCAGCGCTACCGCGCCGCGTTCGAGCGGCTGGGCGCCGGCCATGCGCGCTATGTCTACGAGCCCGTCGGCGCGGCGTTCTCCTTTGCCCGCCGGCTGGAGCGTGATGCCACCGTGCTGGTTGCGGATTTCGGCGGTGGCACCAGCGATTTCTCGGTGATGCGCTTCTCGCGGTCAGGTGGAGTCCTCCGCGCCGATCCGCTCGGACACGCCGGCATCGGCATCGCCGGCGACACGTTCGACTATCGCATCGTCGACCACGTCGTCTCGCCGAGACTCGGCAAGGGCTCCAGCTTCCGCTCGTTCGACAAGGTGCTGCCGATCCCCAGCGGCCACTACACCAACCTCGCGCGCTGGCATCAACTGGCGATGATGAAGAGCAACGGCGATCTGCGCGAGCTCAGGGAGCTCGCGCGCACCGCCTTGAAGCCGAAGCTGCTCGAGGACTTCATCACCATCGTCGATTTCGACCTCGGCTTTTCGCTGTACCGCGCGGTGTCCGATGCCAAGGTCGCACTGTCGGCGCAAGACAAGGTAGATTTTCGCTTCAAGGGCGGTGGTGTCGATATCGGCTCGGCCATCACGCGGAAGAGTTTCGAAGCCTGGATTGCCGACGACATCGCCCGCTTGGGAGCCACCGTCGACAAGGTGCTGGCCGAGGCCGGCGTCACTGCGCGCGAGATCGAAAAGGTGTTCCTGACCGGCGGTACGTCCTTCGTGCCGGCCGTCCGAAAGCTGTTCGCCGAGCGGTTCGGCAACGAACGGCTGATGTCGGGCGACCAGTTCGAGTCGATCGCCTATGGCCTCGCGCTGATCGGACACAGTCCCGACCCGGACCGCTGGACGGCCAGCGGCGGGATCGCGCCGAAGGCGGGCGGGTAGCAGACCGTTGCAGTGGCCATCCTTCGAGACGCCCGCCTTTGGCGGGCCCTCAGGATAAGGGGGAGTGCGTGGCCGCAGTTTCGAGGCCGCCGATGCTGCTGAGCCTCATCCTGAGGCGACCGCGAAGCAGTCGTCTCGACGAACGAGGTGCTCGCTCCGCTCCGGCTTTATTGATTGATCTCGGGCTCAACCAGTTTCGCCAGATTGCGCAGGGATTCCTGCCAGCCGAGATAGCAGGCCTCCGGCGGAATCACGTCGGGGATGCCGGCCTGCGTGATGTCCACTTCGGTGCCGACCGAAACCTTCTTGAGGATCACGGTGACCTCGATCTCACCGGGCAGGTTCGGATCGTCGAACCTGTCGGTGTAGCGCAGGCGTTCGCCGGGAACTAGCTCGAGATATTCACCTCCGAACGAATGGCTGTTGCCTGTGGTGAAGTTCCGGAACGACATCTTGAATGTGCCGCCGACCTTGGGCTCAAACTTATGCACGGTGCAGGTGAAGCCGTTCGGCGGCAGCCATTTCGCCATCGCATCGGCCTCCAGGAAGGCGCGATAGACTTTTTGCGGGCTGGTGGCGAGAACGCGGTGCAAACGGATCGTGCTGGGCATGGTTGTTATCCTCAGTAACTGATGGGCCCAATGGTATCTCAAGATTGGCGTCTCAAGATTGGCGTCTGGGGCCTCTTCATGTCACGAGGACGACCGCGGAGCCGCCGATCCGACAGGCGTCCTGGATTTTTTTGGGGGGCGTCCGGCCGGTTCTAGCTGGCCGCGACATCCTGCGGCGTCATCGTGAATGACAGCCTGAAGCGGCCAACCAGGATATCCTCGCGAGCGCCGGCTGCGCGAAGTGATGACGGCGAGAACTGACCGGGGGTCATGTTCTCGACCACATCCGCATCGTAACCCGACAGCAGCACAATCCAGTCGGCGGCGCCGTCCTTGCCGCGGATCTGCTGCTCCGTCGTGGGCGCGCTCGTGCGAGGCGTGTCGGTGAGGAGGAGATGGCCGCCTGTCAGCCCAGGCTGCTGCGCCAATGCGCCGAGCGTTTCCGAAAGGCGCGACTGCAACTCCGCATCCCGTCCGGCTTCCGGTGACAACCTGATGGTCGCGAGCGAGCTCGCAACGCCGCCGCCGAAGCTCGCCGCCACCCGGCACTGGCTGCGGACCATGCCGAGATGATGCGGCATCATCTTGGTCGACCATGGCGTCGGCGCGTTGAGCCGGTCGAGATATCCAGTCGAGGTGAGGACCTCGTACTTTTCGAGTTCGTAGAGCACGAAGAAGCCTTCCGCGTCCGTCGTGCTGGTCCAGCGCGAGCCGCGCCGGAAGCCTAAAATGCTCATCCGCTCCGGAAAGTGCTCATGCGAGTGCCAGTCGCCGAACTCCGCGCGCTGGTCGGGACGGATACTCCACCACATTGCGACGGCAGCCTTGCCCAATAGTGACATCGTGACCTCATCCGGCTGCAAGATCAGCCCCAGCATTCAGCCCATCAACAAGAGCCACAATTCCGCTGCCGTTCCTCGTTCAATTCCGGCGTGAAAGAGAGGGCTCCGTTGCACAGGGCAATTTGGACTTTTGCCACCATTCTCTGCTGTCTTGCTTCGTCTGCCAAGGCTGCGGGCATTCAACTGCTCCAATCCGATCCGGCGCTGTCAGGCGCGATCTGGTATCCATGCGCGGCCGAGCCGACGCATGTGGCGCTGGGCAATCTTTCAGTCGGCGCCGATTTCGATTTGAAGGGCGTGAAGGATTGCCCCGTCATGGGTGCGAGGCTGCCGCTCGTGATCTACTCGCACGGTAGGGGTGGGTTCTTCGGCCAGCAGCACGATACCGCCGAGGCACTGGCCGATGCCGGCTTCGTCGTCGCCGCCATCAATCATCCCGGTGACACCGCCAACGACTCCTCGCGGCGCAACACCTTGTCCGTGTGGCAATCGCGCCCGGCAGATATCGTGCGCCTGCTCGATTTCATGCTGAAGGAGTGGAAGGATCGTGCAGTGATCGATCCCGCCAAAGTTGGCTTCGCCGGCTTCTCGCTGGGCGGTGCTACCGGCTTCGTGCTAATGGGGATCAGGCCGGATTTTGCGCGGATCGCTGGCCTCTGCAAGGAGACCACCGGCGCCTGCGCCGAGTTGCACAATGGTGTGACGCCGCCAGAGCCGATCCACGATGCGCGTATCCGCGCGGCCGTGATCATTGATCCCGCGCCGGGCCTCCTGACGCGGGAGAACCTCGCAGTGGTCAAGGTGCCTTTCCAGTTTTGGCGGTCGCAGTTCGGCGGCCCCGGTGTCGGCGACGGTTCAGGAACCGAGCGCGTTGCCGAAGGCTTGCCCGGCAAGCCGGAGATTCATGTCGTGTCGGCTGGCCACTTTGCGTTTCTCGCTCCGTGTTCTCCTGAACTCGCGGCGGCCGTCCCGCGCATCTGCACGGATGTGCCGGCGGGGTTCGACAGAGCGGGGTTTCACCGCGAGTTTCAACGCGGCGGTCGTGACATTCTTCCGTGAGCAGCTTGATCACTGAGCGTTTCGCCCGGAGCGGACTCGGGTCGTTACCCCAAACCTGAGACCGTCCCGCCAGTCCCTGGTGCAAATAAGCTCGGCGAAGCCTTGCAAATGGGGATGGTGAGGTATACCGTGAATCTGTTCGTTCAGCCGCTGTGCCTTGTTGAATGCGCCCGCGGGCTCCTTTTCCAGAGACATCGACGAGTTGAATTGGTTCTGCGTGAACGTCACGCGGGCTTGTGCGCTTGTGCGCTTTGGAGAAGAAAATGACGACAGGTACCGTGAAGTGGTTCAACGGCCAGAAAGGCTTTGGATTCATTCAGCCCGACGACGGCGGCAACGATGTGTTCGTTCACATCAGCGCTGTCGAGCGTGCTGGTCTTGCGGGTCTCGCTGAGGGCCAAAAGGTCAACTTCGAGGCCAAGACCGACAAGATGCGGGGCAAAGTCAGCGCTGAGAACCTCTCGCTGGCTTGAGCTTTCTGGTGCCGTTTCACGGATGTACTGAAACGGTGACGCTGCCCGCTCGATCGTAAGGATTGAGCGGGTTTTGTCTGTTGTGGAGCAGGGCGAAGGATGAGCGCCAAGAAATCGGCCGAACCGTCACCTGAGGGTATCGCGCGTTCCAACCGTCAGCGCCTGGCGGCTGAAGAAGGAGCGCGGGCGATGGCGGATGCCGGAAAGCAGGCGGTCGACGTTCGCAAGAACATGGCGCGGCTTCGGGAATTGCGCGAAGCCAAGGAAGCGGCCGAAGCGACCCTTCGCGCATCGTTGCCGGCACCGACCCCGACGAAGCGCAAGAAGAAGCCGCCGCAATAGTCGACTTCAGCAGCGCTCCTGACGAAACTCTGGAGGGGACCGGTCACATGCTAGAGAGTGCTGGTCGTGCGTAGAGCCAAGTCGGACGCTGGTGGCACGATCACCTTTTTCCTCGCGCTTGGTGCCGGCCGCCAGATGTGCCGGCTCGCGACGACGTATCAAACGCAGAAACAGGCTTTCAGCTATCTGCAGAAGCACCGCACCGAGTTCGAGCGGATCGCGCGGACCCGGCTGGCATCCGGGGAGTTCGAGGACGGCATCGTCGTTCTCTCGATGCTGTAGGTCGAAAAGGATCTCGGCAGCTTTCAGTCAGCCGGATGTCAGATCGTCATCAGCGACAGGGCGCTTCCCTATTTGGGAAGCTCCTTCAACTCTGCCTCGCGCGCCAATCTCTCGGCTTTGAGCCGCTCGCGATTCTCACTTTGAGAGTGCTGGTCCTTCGCATAATCATTCATCGGCTTCTGCGTGGTGACAGGCTTGAATGCCTTGTCTGCTTCGCGCTTGGCCCGATCAGAGGATTGGTCTTTCGGCATTTCAACCTCGCGTCGATCAATGGGCATGGATCGATGGACATGGACCGCTAGCGCCTGAGACGACGCCTCCAGCTTATAAGCTGATATGGACTGATCAGTCACCGTCAGAACAGGAGTGTGGTTCGTTCTTCAGTGTTGGCGGGGCAGGTGCGAGGTTTGACAATTCGCCGGGGGCGCACCTTTCCCATTTGGCGAACATGCAGGTCGAAGCATTAACGGCTCTGGCCGCGCTCGGTTCCATCTGCCCCAAACAAAAGGCCGCCGAAACCGGCGGCCTTCGTCGCTTGCTGTTACGTCCGCTTACTCAGCGGCCTGCTTCTGCGGCGGGTCGAGCGCGCCGGACTTGTGGATGTCGGCGACCTGATGGTCGCTGAAGCCGAGCACCGAGCGCAGGATTTCGTCGGTGTGCTCGCCGAGCAGCGGCGAGCGCTCCACGTCGCTCGGTGAATCCGACAGCTTGATCGGGTTGCCGACCGAGAGGTACTTGCCGCGGGTCGGGTGGTCGACCTCGACCACGGTGCCGGTCGCGCGCAGCGATTGGTCCTCGGCGAGCTCCTTCATCGACAAAATCGGACCGCAGGGAATGTCGTCCTTGTTGAGGATTTCCATCGCCTCGAACTTGGTCTTGGTCATCGTCCACTGCTCGATGCGGGCGAAGATCTCGTTGAGGCGCGGCAGGCGCGCCGCCGGCTTGGCGTAGTTGGGATCGGTCTTCCAGTTGGGCTCGCCGATCACGTCGCAGATCTTCTCCCAGACCGGGGCCTGGGTGATGAAATAGATGTAAGCGTTGGGGTCGGTTTCCCAGCCCTTGCACTTCAGGATGCGGCCGGGCTGGCCACCGCCGGAATCGTTGCCGGCGCGCGGCACGGCATCGCCGAACGGAATGCCTTCGCCGAACTGGCTGTATTCCTTGAGCGGGCCGTGGGCGAGGCGCTGCTGGTCACGCAGCTTGACGCGGGCGAGGTTGAGCACACCGTCCTGCATGGCGGCGGTGACGCGCTGGCCCTTGCCCGAATGCGTGCGCTGATAGAGCGCGGTGACGATCCCGAGCGCCAGATGCAGGCCGGTGCCGGAATCGCCGATCTGCGCGCCGGTGACGAGCGGAAGGCCGTCCCGGAAGCCGGTGGTGGAGGCGGCGCCGCCGGTGCACTGCGCGACGTTCTCATAGACCTTGCAGTCTTCGTACGGTCCGGGGCCAAAGCCCTTGATCGAGGCGACGATCATCTTCGGGTTGATCTGCTGGATCTTCTCCCAGGGGAAGCCCATGCGGTCGAGCACGCCGGGGCCGAAGTTTTCCACCAGCACGTCGCACTTCTTGATGAGCTCTGTGAGGACTTCCTTGCCCTTGGGGTTCTTGGTGTCGAGCGTGATCGAACGCTTGTTGTGGTTGAGCATTGTGAAATACAGGCTGTCCACGTTCGGGATGTCCTGCAGCTGGCCGCGGGTGATGTCACCCACGCCCGGACGTTCCACCTTGATCACGTCGGCGCCGAACCAGGCGAGCAGCTGCGTGCAGGTCGGTCCGGACTGGACGTGGGTGAAGTCGAGAATGCGAACGCCCGTGAGCGCTTTGGTCATGCTGTTGCTCCTGTTACCACTTTGTTTTCGTCATGCCCGCGAAGGCAGGCATCCAGAATCGCTGTCGTTTCAGTTGGGGCTCAGTGCTCGCGACCAATGTGGTCCGGCGATGACTGGATTCCCCGCCTTCGCGGGGAATGACCCGGGCCTTACTTCTTCTGCAGAACGCTCTGCGGATTGAGGTTGCCGATGCGGCCGCTTTCCGAGCCGGCGGCCGGATCAATCACCGCGTTGATGAGTGTCGGCTTGCCGGACTTCATGGCCTCGTTGACGGCGCGCTTGAGTTCGTCGGGCGAGGTGGCGTTGACGCCGACGCCGCCGAAGGCTTCCATCATCTTGTCGTAGCGCGCGCCCTTGACGAACACCGTCGTCGCGGGATCGGAATTGGCGCCGTTGACGTCGGTGCCGCGATAGATGCCGTCATTGTTGAAGATGACGACGCAGATCGGAAGGTTGTAGCGGCAGATGGTCTCGACCTCCATGCCGGAGAAGCCGAACGCCGAGTCGCCTTCGACCGCGAGCACGGGGTGACCGGTCTCGAGCGCTGCGGCGATCGCCTGGCCCATGCCGATGCCCATCACGCCCCAGGTGCCGACGTCGAGACGTTTGCGCGGCCGGTACATGTCGATCACGCCACGGGCGAGGTCGAGCGTGTTGGCGCCCTCGTTGACGAGGATCGCCTCGGGATGATCCTTGATGACATTCTTCAAGACGCCGAGCGCGCCGTGATAGTCCATCGGTGATTTGTTGTTCATGAGCTTCGGCGCCATCTTGGCGACGTTCTCTTCGCGCTTGGACGAAATCGCCTTGGTCCATTCGGCGGGCGGGGCGGTCCAGCCCGAAGCCATGGCCTGATTGAATGCGGACACGACCGATCCGATGTCGCCGACCACGGGGGCGGCGATCTCGACGTTGGAGTCCATTTCGCGCGGCTCGATGTCGACCTGGATGAACTTCTTGGGCGCTTCGCCCCAGTTCTTGCCCTTGCCGTGCGAGAGCAGCCAGTTCAGCCGTGCGCCGATCAGCAGCACGACGTCGGACTCTTTCAGCACCGTCGAGCGGGCAGCGCCTGCGCATTGCGGATGGGTGTCGGGGAGGAGGCCCTTGGCCATGCTCATCGGCAGGAAGGGGATGCCGCTCTTCTCGACGAAGGTCTTGATCTCCTCGTCGGCCTGGGCGTAGGCCGCGCCCTTGCCGAGGATGATGAGCGGGCGCTTGGCACCCCTGAGCACGTCGAGCGCGCGCTTGATCGAAGCCGGCGAGGGGATCTGCGCAGGTGCTGCGTCGATCACCTTGACCAGCGATTTCCGGCCGGCATCGGCGTCCATCACCTGGCCGAACAGCTTGGCCGGCAGGTCGAGATAGACGCCGCCCGGACGGCCCGAGACCGCAGCGCGGATCGCGCGGGCGAGACCGATGCCGATGTCCTGGGCGTGCAGCACGCGATAGGCCGCCTTGCACAGCGGCTTGGCAATCGCGAGCTGGTCCATTTCCTCGTAGTCGCCTTGCTGGAGGTCGACGATCTCGCGCTCCGACGAGCCGGAGATCAGGATCATCGGATAACAGTTGGTGGTGGCGTGGGCGAGCGCGGTGAGACCATTGAGGAAGCCGGGCGCGGAGACGGTGAGGCAGATGCCGGGCTTCTTGGTGAGATAGCCGGCGATGCCCGCCGCATAACCGGCGTTCTGCTCGTGACGGAAAGAGATCATGCGAATGCCGGCTGCCTGCGCCATGCGGCCCAAGTCCGTGATCGGGATGCCCGGCACATTATAGATGGTGGTGATGCCGTTCAGTTTGAGCGCGTCGATGACGAGATGAAAGCCATCCGTCAGTTCCTGCTCGGTGCCCGGTGCTTCGGACTTGGTCGCGGTGTTCAGCATGGGCCTTTGTCTCCCTGGTCTCAATACTGGGGCGAGTTGTTCGCCCTTCTGGTGAACGTTGCTAGAAGAGTTCCTGGCCGTGCGCTTCGACGTAAGCGGCAAGGCCGAGGGTGTGATCGCGGGCGCGCTTTTCGGCGAGCTCGGTGTCGCGCGCCTCCAGCGCTTCGATCATGCCCATATGTTCGGGCAGCGAAGTCGCGGTGCGGTCCTTGCGTCCGATGGTCAGCTGGCGATAGCCGCGCACGTGCAGCAGGAGGTCGTTGGTGAGGTCGACCAGCACCGGCGATTCCGACAGGGAGATCAGCGCCTGGTGGAAGGCGATGTTGGCACGCGAATATTCCTCGACGTGATCCTCGGGCAGGCGGTCCTTGCCGAAATCCTTGAAGTAGTCGCGCAGCGCCGTGATGTCCTTCTTGCGCGCGGTGGTGGTGATGAGGCGCGCGGCCATGCTCTCCAGCGCCGCCCAGGCGCGAATCATGTCGACGATCTCGCTCTTGGTTCGGCGCACCACCATGATGCCGCGTCGCGGAACCGTCTTCACGAAACCGTCCTGCTCGAGCATCGCGATGGCTTCGCGGATCGGGGTGCGGCTGACACCCAGGCGTTCGGACAGCGCGCGCTCGTCCAGCATCACCGGCTCGGGCGTCGAATAGATGTCCATCTTGAGGATGGCTTCCTTCAAGGCGTCATACGCCTTGTTCTTGAAGCTCGACTCCGGGGCAATACGAACGATTGCGATATCTGCCTCGGCCATGTTCGGCAACGCCTTGGTTGGTTTCCGCAGTGACACGACGAATCTCCTCCAGTGGGAGTCGTCTTTTACAGGATTATTAACGGGAAGGTTTTTGGCATACCAAATGCCAGAATGTCAAGCTGGCGATTTTTTGCAGTATTCTAATAAGCGTCGCGGCTTGACAAGTTGGCTTCTGGCATACCAAATGCCATCGCCAGCCATTTTTGATCCAAGGCGGCGGAGTCTTGTTGCGCTTTATGCCGCTCCGTCCGCGACATGGAACAGAGCGCGGCGAATGGCAAGCATCACGGAGCCGCTATCGACGCGCGCGCTTTGAAAAGAACGAAACTGAGGTCAAGGGAGAAGCCACATGTCCAATTCCAAAGATGCCGTCCGCAAGGTGCTTGACCAGGTCAAGGCGGACAACCGCACCAGCCTGACGGCCCCGGAAGGCAAGCTGGTCTGCGACGCCTACGGCATTCCGGTTCCGAAGGAGGGCGTGGCGAAGTCGGCCGGTGAGGCCGGCAAGATGGCTTCCTCGATGGGCTTCCCGGTGGTGATGAAGATCGTCTCGCCGGACATTCTCCACAAGACCGAAGCCGGCGGCGTCATCGTCGGCCTCAAGACCGCCGAAGACGCCGAGAAGGCTTACGAGACCATCCTGTCCAACGCCAGGAAGTACAAGGCCGACGCCAAGATCGACGGCGTCCAGGTGCAGCAGATGCTGGCCGGCGGCACGGAAGTGATCGTCGGCTCGATCACCGACGGCTCGTTCGGCAAGCTGGTCGCCTTCGGCCTCGGCGGCGTGCTGGTTGAAGTGTTGAAGGACATCACCTTCCGCCTGGCGCCCGCGACCAGGGAAGACGCGCTCTCGATGCTTGACGGTATCCAGGCGCACGAGATTCTCAAGGGCGTCCGCGGCGGCGAGGCGGTCAACCGCAACGCGCTTGCTGACGTCATCGTCAAGGTCTCGCAACTCGTTACCGACTTCCCTGAAATCGTCGAGCTCGACCTCAACCCGGTGTTCGCGACGGCGAAGGGCGCAACCGCCGCCGACGTGCGCATTGTCGTCGACTTCGCCTATGTGCCGAAGCCGAAGCCGCGCCCGACCGACGAGATCGTCGCTGCCATGAACCGCATCATGCAGCCAAAGGCGGTGGCTGTGGTCGGCGCTTCGGCCGAGGACGGCAAGATCGGCAACTCCGTGATGAAGAACCTCATCAACGGCGGCTACAAGGGCGACATTTATCCGATCCATCCCAAGGCGGCCGAGATCCTCGGCTACAAGGCCTACAAGAGCGTCAAGGACGTGCCAGGTGTGATCGACACGGCGGTGTTCGCGATCCCCGCGAAGTTCGTTGCCGGCGCGCTCGTCGAATGCGGCGAGAAGAAGATCCCTGGCGCGGTGCTGATCCCGTCGGGCTTCGCGGAGGCCGGCGCGCCGGAATTGCAGGCCGAGATCGTCGAGATCGGTCAGAAGTACAATGTCCGCCTGATGGGGCCGAACATCTACGGCTTCTACTATACGCCGGCCAATCTCTGCGCGACCTTCTGCACGGCCTACGACGTCAAGGGCCACGCGGCGCTGTCGTCGCAGTCGGGCGGCATTGGCATGGCCATCATCGGCTTCTCGCGCTCAGCCAAGATGGGCGTGTCCGCGATCGTCGGCCTCGGCAACAAGTCCGATATCGACGAGGACGATCTGCTCGCCTTCTTCGAGCAGGACCCCAACACCAACCTGATCGCGCAGCACTGTGAAGACCTCAAGGACGGCCGTGCCTTTGCGGAGGCCGCAAAGCGCGTCTCCAAGAAGAAGCCCGTCATCGTGCTCAAGGCCGGGCGTACCTCGGCCGGCGCCAAGGCTGCCTCGTCGCACACCGGAGCGCTCGCCGGCAACGACAAGATCTACGAGGACGTGCTGGCGCAGTCCGGCGTGATCCGGGCGCGGTCCTTGCGTCAGTTGCTCGAATTCGCCCGTGGCGTGCCGGTGCTGCCGACGCCGAAGGGCGAGAATGTGCTGATCATCACCGGTGCCGGCGGGTCCGGCGTGCTGCTGTCGGACTCCTGCGTCGACAACGGCCTGTCGTTGATGTCGATGCCCGCGGATCTGGACGCGGCCTTCCGCAAGTTCATCCCGCCGTTTGGCGCGGCCGGAAATCCTGTGGATATAACCGGCGGCGAGCCGCCGATCACCTACGTCAACACGGTGAAGCTCGGCCTCTCCGACGAGCGCATCCATTCGCTGATCCTCGGCTATTGGCACACCATCGTCACGCCGCCGATGGTGTTCGCCCGCAACATGGTCGAGGTGAAGAAGGAGATGGAGGCCAAGGGCTTCGTGAAGCCGATCGTCGCCTCGCTCGCGGGCGACGTCGAGGTCGAGGAAGCCGCCGAATATCTCTACCAGAACGGCATCCCGGCCTACGCCTATTCGACCGAGCTGCCGGTCGAAGTGCTCGGCGCCAAGTACAAATGGGCACGCGGGGCAGGGCTGCTCTGAGACGAAGACTTCACCTCTCCTCGCATCCGCCTTCGCCAAGGCTTTGGCGGGCAAGCGCGGGGAGAGGTGACAACTGTCAGGTCGCGATGAGCAAGAACGTGATCCGGCGCAAATCGCTCGAGCCTCGATCATCGGAGGCCGACAACGACATGCGCGACGGCGGCGTGCAGTCCGTCGATCGCGCGCTGTCGATCCTGGAAACGCTGGCCGAGGACGACGAAGGTTATCGCCTCAGCGATCTCGCGGTGCGCACCGGCCTGTCGGCCTCCACCGTGCACCGTCTGCTGGCAACGCTGGAGAGCCGCCGCTTCGTGCAGCTCGACCGCACGCAGTCCAAATGGCATGTCGGCTCGCGCGCCTTCACGGTGGGCGCGAGCTTTGCGCGGCGGCGCAATTTCTCTGCGCAGGCGATTCCTTACTTGCGCAGGCTGCGCGATCTCACCCGCGAGACCGCCAACCTCGCCGTGGTCGACGATGAGTTCATCATCGTCCTGACGCGCATGGAAAGTCGCGAGATCATGCGCTCGCTGACCCTGGTCGGCGGCCGCGTTCCCATGGTGACGTCGGGCGTCGGCAAGGCCGTCCTCGCGACCTATTCCGACGAGGACGTCGGCGCCGTCATCCGTCATCACGGCATGCCCCGGTTGACCGAGAAGTCGATCGTGCGACCGAGCGACCTGTTCAAGGAGCTCGACAAGATCCGCAAGCAGGGTTTTGCGCTCGACGACGAAGAAGCCTGCATGGGGCTGCGCTGCGTTGCGGCGGTGGTCTACAACGATTGCGCCGATCCGCTCGCGGCGATTTCAGTCTCCGGCATGACCAGCCGGATGACCGACCAGAGGTTGCCGGACATCGGGCAAATCGTCCGGGATGTCGCGGCCGAACTGACGGCCGCCCTCGGTGGGGTGATCCCGCCGCCCCGCTGACCCCGCGTGTCGTCCAGGGGATGTCGCTGGACAGGCCCGGCCGTTTTGGTTGATATGCGACCAAACGACACAATGCGGCAAACGTCCGCATGAGCCTGGAGAGCGTCCTCATGTTCCATGTTTCCGCGCGCCTTGCCGGCGCAGCCATCGCGCTGACCCTCGCTGCGACGGCGCCCGCTTTTGCCCAGCAGCTCGAGCTCAAGCTGATGGCGCCGGCCGCTCCCGGCGGAGGCTGGGACCAGACCGCGCGCTCCATGCAGCAGGCGCTGGTCGCCGCGGGCGTCGCGCGCAGCGTGCAGGTCGTCAACGTTCCCGGCGCTGGCGGCAGCGTCGGCATCGCGCAATTCGTCAACGGTGCGAAGGGCGATGGCAACCAGCTGATGGTCAACGGTTTCGTCATGGTCGGCGCGCTCGCCATGAACAAGTCGCCGGTGACGCTCGAGCAGGTGACGCCGATCGCGCGCCTCACCGAGGAAATCCAGGTGATCGTGGTGCCCGCGAATTCGCCGATCAAGACCGCGCAGGATCTCGCCGCCGCGGTGAAGGCCGACATCGCCAAGGTCACTTTCGCCGGCGGCTCGGCCGGCGGCGTCGACCATGTGATGGCGGCCCTTTTCGCCGGCGCGGTCGGGGCCGACGCCAAGAAAATCAACTACATCCCGTTCTCCGGCGGCGGCGAGTCGCTGGCGGCGATCCTCGGCGGCAAGGTCACTGCGGGCATCTCGGGCCTCAGCGAATATGAGGGGCAGATCAAGTCCGGCAAGCTGCGCGCGATCGGCGTGACCTCGGAGAAGCGCATCGCGGGCAGCGACATCCCGACCTTCAAAGAGCAAGGCATCGACCTCGTGATCGCCAACTGGCGTTCGGTGGTGGCGCCTCCCGGCATCACGCCCGGGCAGAAGAAGACGCTGAGCGATGCGGTCGAGAAGATGGTGAAGTCGGACGCGTGGAAGGAAATCCTCAAGCAGAAGGGCTGGGAAGACGCCTATCTCGGCGGTGACGCCTTCGCCGACTTCCTGAAGAAGGAAACCGTGCGCGTCACCGACGTGCTGAAATCGGTCGGCCTGGTCAAATCATGACCCAAGATAACGCGTCTGGCGATCCCGCCCAGCCGCCGCGGCGCGTCGATCGCGCCGGCATCGTCATCGCGGCCTTGCTCGCAGGTCTTGCCGCGGTGCTGGTCTTCGACGCGCGCGGCCTGTCATCCACCACGATGTATGGGATGGGACCGGAGGCGATGCCGGTCGTGGTCGCCTGTGGCCTTGCGCTGCTCGCGATCGGCAATTTCATCGACGCGCTGCGCGGCAATCTGCCGGCGCGCGAGAGCGCCGATCCGGTGCCGGTGGGTCTCATCCTCATCGGCCTGGCGCTGCTGATCGCCATCATCGGCTTCGGCGGCGGCTTCATCCTGGCGACCTCGGCGCTGTTCGTGACGACCTCGGCGGCATTCGGCCGCCGAGCCATTCTCGTTGACAGCATCATCGCCGTCGTCATGTCGACCCTGATCTATCTCGCGTTCGACCGGCTGCTCACGCTCAGCCTTCCGACCGGCCCGCTGGAGCGACTGCTGTGATGGACACCTTTGCCGCGCTGGCCCACGGCATGGCGGTCGCCGTTCAGCCGATGAACCTGCTTTACGCGCTGATCGGCGTCTTCCTCGGCACCGCCGTGGGCGTGCTGCCTGGCATCGGCCCGGCGCTGACGGTCGCGCTGTTGCTGCCGGTGACCTACAAGCTTGACCCCGGCGGTTCGCTGATCATGTTCGCCGGCATTTACTATGGCGGCATGTATGGCGGCTCGACCACCGCGATCCTGATCAACACGCCCGGCGAGAGCGCTTCGATGGCGACCGCGCTCGAAGGCAACAAGATGGCCAAGGCCGGCCGCGGCGGGCCGGCGCTTGCGACCTCGGCGATCGGCTCCTTTGTCGCTGGAACCATCGCCACCATCGGGCTCGCCTTCCTCGCGCCGTGGCTGGTCGATTTCGCCGTGCGCTTCGGTCCTGAGGATTATTTCGCGCTGATGTGCGTCGCCTTCGTCACGGTGTCGGCGACCTTCGGCGATTCCCCGGTCCGCGGCCTGACCAGCCTGTTCATCGGCCTGACGCTGGGCCTCGTCGGCATCGACAAGCTCACGGGACAGGCGCGGCTGGCGTTCGGCGTTCCTGAATTGCTCGACGGCGTCGAGGTGACGACGCTTGCGGTCGGTTTGTTCGCGGTCGGCGAGGCGCTCTACGTCGCATCGCGCCGCCACCACAGCGAGGAAAAGCTTGAACCGGTGCGCGGCTCGCTGTGGATGACGAAGGAAGACTGGAAGCGGTCGTGGAAGCCGTGGCTGCGCGGCACGATGTTCGGCTTCCCGATCGGCGCGCTGCCGGCGGGCGGTGCGGAGATTCCGACCTTCCTGTCCTATTCGACCGAGAAGCGTCTCACGAAATATCCCGAAGAATTCGGCAAGGGCGCGATCGAAGGCGTCGCGGGGCCGGAGGCCGCCAACAACGCCTCCGCCGCCGGCACGCTTGTGCCGCTGTTGACGCTGGGGCTGCCGACCTCGGCCACCGCCGCGATGATGCTGGCAGGCTTCCAGCAATACGGCCTCAACCCGGGACCGCTGCTGTTCGCCGAGCGGCCCGACCTCGTGTGGGGCCTGATCGCGAGCCTGTTCATCGCCAATTGCATGCTGCTGGTGCTCAACCTGCCGCTCGTTGGCCTGTGGGTGCGGCTGCTTGCGATCCCGCAGCCATGGCTCTATGCCGGCATCCTCGTCTTCGCAACCATGGGCACCATTGCCGCCAAGCCGTCGGTGGTTGAATTGTCGATGCTGGCAGGCTTCGGCGTGCTCGGCTTCCTGATGCGCCGATTTGACTTTCCGATCGCGCCCGTCGTTGTCGGCCTGATCCTCGGCCCGATCGCCGAAAGCCAGTTGCGCAGAGCACTCGCCATCAGCCTCGGCGATCCCATGACGCTGCTGCAGAGCCCGATCTCGGCGACGCTGCTGGCGCTGGCACTGATCGCGCTGCTGGCGCCCTTCGTGCTGAAGGGGCTCGGACGGTTCAAGGCGACCGAGGATTAGTCATCCAGGCGCACGCATTTTTGGATGCTGCGTTCATCTCGTGGGGAAACGTCATGCCGTCAGAACTTCGTTCGCCCCGTCTCGCCGTCCTGATCGACGCCGACAATGCGTCGGCGAAAATCGCCGATGGATTGTTCGAGGAGATCGCCAAGATCGGCGAGGCCAGCGTTCGCCGCATTTACGGCGATTTCTCCAATGCCAGGTCCAGGGGATGGGCCGACATCCTGTCGAAGCACGCCATCATTCCGCAGCAGCAATTCGCTTACACGACGGGAAAGAATGCGTCAGACATCACCCTGGTCATCGACGCCATGGACCTGCTGCACAGCGGCCGGTTCGACGGCTTTTGCCTGGTATCGTCCGACAGTGACTTTACCCGTCTGGCCGCCCGCATCCGGGAGCAGGGCATCGACGTCTTCGGGTTCGGTGAGCAGAAGACGCCGGAGAGCTTCCGGCAGGCCTGCCGCAGGTTTGTCTACACGGAGAACCTGCTGGTCGCCCCGGCGAATACCCAGGAGGCCGCCTCGAGATCGGCGTCGCTTCAGCCGCTTGATGCAGCGACCCCCATCATCAAGAAGGTCATTACCCAGATGGAGAGCGAGGACGGCTGGGTCACGCTCGGGGAAGTCGGTCGCCAGCTGGCCAATCTCGCTTCCGATTTCGATCCGAGAACATTCGGTTTCCGCAAGCTGAGCGACCTCGTGCGCAAGACGAATTCCTTCGAGATCGACGAGCAGAATGGCAGGTCGATGCGGATCCGGGTCAAGCCCGCTGCCGCACCAGCCCCGAGACGGCGGAACTCGCGCAGACCTGCTAGGTCAGGGACGCCAGGCGGTTCGCCGCCCAAGGCGTAAGCAGGACCTGCCGCTACATTTGCGCTTGCCCGGTTTGGCCCAAGGCGTAACCATCGCGTGGTCATAACGCCACGCGAGGGTCCCGATGACCAGACTCAACCGCTTCGCCGTCGCCCCGCTACATGCGATGACCCGGCGCCTCGCCGATGTCGCCTCGGCGCGCCTCACGCCGGATCTGGTCATCACTGGCGGGCGGGTGCTCTCGACCTATTCGGAGCGCATCCATGCGGACCGCGAGGTCTGGATGACCGGTGGCCGCATCGCTGCGGTGAAGCCGGCCGGAACGGCAAAGAAGGTTTGGAGTGATGTCGCGACCTACGATGCGGCCGGCGGCATTATCGCGCCGGGCCTGGTCGATCCGCACATCCACATCGAATCCTCGATGGTGACGGCCTGCGCCTACGCGGAGGCGGCGCTGCTCAACGGAACCACGACGATCTTCTGCGATAGCCACGAGATCGGCAACGTCATGGACGTCGCCGGCGTCGAGGCGATGCTGGAGGACGCGCGCGAGGCGCCGCTTTCGATCTTTTTGACGGTGCCGAGCACCGTGCCGGCAACGTCGGCCGAATTGGAGACGGCGGGCGGCGATCTCACGCCGGACAAGATCGCCGGGCTGTTCGACCGCTGGCCCGAAGCCGTGGCGCTCGGCGAGAAGATGGATTTTGTCCCGGTCACGATGGGTGACGGGCGCAGCCACGCCATCCTCGCGGCCGCCTTGAAGCGTGGTCGTCCCGTGTCCGGCCACGTTTACGGCCGCGAATTCGTCGCGGCCTACGCGGCGTCGGGCGTCACCGATACCCATGAGGCGATCGACCGCGACATCGCCGACGATCTGCTCGATGCCGGCGTCTGGGTGTTCCTGCGCGGCGGCCCGCCGACGACGCCCTGGCACTCGCTGCCGCAGGCGATCCGGACGATCACCGAGCTTGGCGCCTCGCACAAGCGTACCGCGGTGTGCACCGATGACCGCGATGCCGATGATCTGCTGTTGTTCGGCCTCGACTGGGTGGTGAGAGAGGCCGTGAAGGCGGGCATGTCGCCGGAGCAGGCCTGGTCGATGGGCTCGTTGCACGGTGCCACGCGCTTCAACATGGACGGCGACATCGGCGGGCTCGGCGGCGGCCGCCGCGCCGATCTCGTGCTGATGGACGATCAGCTCAAGCCGCAATGCACCTGGTATGGCGGCGAACTCGTGGTCGAGAATTGCAAGATCACGCCGCGTCTCGATCAGGCGCTGTCGCAGCGCTATCAATATCCCAAAGCGGCCTATGCGACGGTGAAGCTACCGGCGGCGATGAACCTGACACCGGAGCTGCCGGCGAAGGCGTGCACCGTCAACGCCATCAAGACCTCGCTCCCGGGCATCACGCTGATCCACGAGAGGGTCGCGATCGAGGCTGCCAGGGATTGGCCGTCCTTGTTCGAGCGCTACGGCCTCTGCTTCGTTACGGTCGTCGAGCGCCACGGCAAAACCGCCGGCAATCTTGCCCATGGCCTGCTCAAGGACTTTGGCCTGAAGCGCGGCGCGGTCGCCTCCAGCGTCGGACACGACAGCCACAACATCATCGTCGCCGGCACCAACGAGGCCGATATGCAAGTCGCGGTCGCCGCCATCAAGGACCAGCAGGGCGGCGTCTGCGTCGTCGCCGACGGCAAGGTGAGGGCACTGGTCCCGCTACCGATCGCGGGCCTGCTTTCCGACAAGCGCGTCTCCGAGGTGGCCGAAGAAGTGAGGGCGCTGAAGAAGGAATGGGCGGAGGCCGGCTGCACCATCCCCTACATGGGCTTCAATTTGATTCCCCTATCGGTCATTCCGGAAATTCGCATCACCGACAAAGGCCTGGTGCTGGTGCCGCAGATGGAGCTGGCGCCGCTGTTCGAGTAAGGCGCTTTCACGCATTGCTTCAACTAACCGATTGAGGCTGCCGCAATTTTTCTGCGGCTGCCGCATCGTGGAAAATAAAATCGATCTCGTTGAGACCGTATCTCGCGCGTCTGATGATCTCGCTCGCTAACTCAACCTGAGCGAGGTCAGATATGGCGAAGATGCGAGCTATCGATGCGGCCGTGCGAATTCTGGAGAAGGAAGGCATCTCCACCGCCTTCGGTGTTCCCGGCGCCGCGATCAATCCGCTTTACTCAGCGCTGAAGAAACGCGGCTCGATCCGGCACATCCTGGCCCGCCACGTCGAGGGCGCCTCGCACATGGCCGAGGGCTATACGCGTGCCAAGGCCGGCAATATCGGCGTCTGCATCGGGACCTCGGGGCCGGCGGGCACCGACATGATCACCGGGCTATATTCCGCGATCGCCGATTCCATTCCGATCCTCTGCATCACCGGGCAGGCGCCGCGGGCGCGGCTCTACAAGGAAGATTTTCAGGCCGTCGACATCGAGTCGATCGCAAAGCCCGTGACCAAATGGGCCGTCACCGTGCGCGAGCCGGCGCTGGTGCCGCGTGTGTTCAGCCAGGCCTTTCACGTCATGCGCTCGGGCCGGCCGGGGCCGGTGCTGATCGACATACCCCTCGATGTTCAACTGGCCGAGATCGAGTTCGACGATGACACCTATGAGCCGCTGCCCGTCTACAAGCCCGCCGCCACGCGCAAGCAAATCGAGAAAGCGCTGGAGATGCTCAACGTTGCGGAGCGTCCGCTGATCGTCGCGGGCGGCGGCATCATCAATGCCGATGCTTCGGACCTGCTGGTCGAGTTCGCCGAGATCGCCAACGTGCCCGTGGTGCCTACACTGATGGGGTGGGGCGCGATCCCGGACGACCACGTGCTGATGGCCGGCATGGTCGGCCTGCAGACCAGCCACCGCTATGGCAATGCGACCATGCTCGAATCCGACTTCGTGCTCGGCATCGGCAACCGCTGGGCCAACCGTCACACCGGTTCTGTCGAGACCTACACCAAGGGGCGCACCTTCGTGCATGTCGACATTGAGCCGACCCAGATCGGACGGGTGTTCAATCCCGATCTCGGCATCGTCTCGGACGCGAAGGCCGCGCTCGAGCTGTTCGTTACCGTCGCCAGGGAGTGGCGTCGGTCAGGCAGGCTCCGCGAGCGCCAGGCGTGGCCCGCGTCTTGCCGCGATCGCAAGAAGACCATGCTGCGCAAGAGCCATTTCGACAACGTCCCGATCAAGCCGCAGCGCGTCTACGAGGAAATGACCAAGGCCTTTGGCCGCGACACCTGCTATGTCACCGTGATCGGCCTGTCGCAGATCGCCGGCGCGCAGTTTTTGGGCGTCTACAAGCCGCGCAACTGGATCAATGCCGGGCAGGCCGGGCCGCTCGGATGGACGCTGCCTGCCGCACTTGGCGTGCGCGCGGCGTGTCCGGATCGGGACATCGTTGCGCTCTCGGGCGACTACGACTTCCAGTTCCTGATCGAGGAGCTCGCGGTCGGGGCGCAGTTCAATCTGCCCTATATCCACGTCGTCGTGAACAATTCCTATCTCGGCCTGATCCGTCAGGCTCAGCGCGGCTTCGACATGGACTATCACGTCCAGCTGTCCTTCGAGAACATCAACGCGCCCGAGCTCGGCGGTTACGGTGTCGACCACGTCGCGGTCGCCGAAGGCCTCGGCTGCAAGGCGATCCGCGTCGTCGATCCGAAGGACGCACAGGCCGCGTTCGCGACCGCGCGCGAGCTGATGGCCAAGCACCGCGTGCCCGTGGTGGTCGAGTTCATCCTCGAACGCGTCACCAACATCGCGATGGGCACCGAGATCGACAATATCGTCGAGTTCGAGGAGGTGCTGGATCTGCCAATCGACGAGGTTGGCACCACCCGCGTGCTGCAGCCGGCGGAATAGGGAGAGAAGCACCATGCCGAAATTCGCCGCCAACCTCACCATGCTCTTCAACGAGATGCCGTTCCTCGACCGTTTCGCCGCGGCAAGGCGGCAGGCTTCGCTGGGTCGAATATCTCTTCCCTTATGATTTCGAAAAGGCGCAGCTGCGCGAACAGCTCGATGCTCACGGGCTGACGCAGGTGCTGCACAATCTGCCGGCAGGAAATTGGGCCGGCGGCGAGCGCGGCATCGCGATCCTGCCCGGTCGCATCGCCGAATTCCGCGACGGCGTGTTCCGCGCCATCGACTATGCCGGGCCGGAGCGGGCGTTCAACACCATGAAGCCGGTCTCCGACAAGCTGGGCAAGAACGTCACCCGCGTCGGCGCCAATGGCGACGGGCAAACCACGAAGGTTGCCAACCAGATCATCGTCGCGCTGACGATCCAAGCGGTGAGCGAGGCGCTGCTGTTCGCCTCCAAGGCTGGCGCGAACCCGGCGCTGGTGCGACAGGCGCTGATGGGCGGATTTGCCTCCTCGCGCATTCTCGAAGTTCACGGCGAGCGCATGGTGACGCGCAATTTCGAACCGGGTTTCCGCATCGAGCTGCATCAGAAGGATCTCAATCTGGCGCTCGAAGGCGCACGCACGCTCGGCCTTTCGTTGCCGAGCACGGCGGTGGCGCAGCAATTGTTCTCGGCCTGCAGCGAGCATGGCGGCAAGGGCTAATCATTCCGCGATGGTGCGGGCTCTGGAACTGTTGGGGGGCCACGAAATCGCGGTAGCCTCAACTGTTACGCCGTAACAGTCTGCAGTTTGTGGCGTTTTCGGCACGCGGGAACCGGAACAATGCTGCCGCCGCGCGGTTGAAGGCGCACAACAATCACTGGAGGCTTTCGATGAAGACCCGTCTTGCGATTTCGTTGGTTGCCGCGTCGCTTCTGGCGTCGGGTGCAGCCTTTGCCCAGTCGACGACCGAACAGGGCGCCAGGGACGGCGCGCGTGCGGGTGGCGACATCGGCGGCCCGATCGGCGCGATGGTCGGCGGCACCGTTGGTGCGGCCGTCGGCGCCGGCCTCGAGATTCCGAACGCGATCCTGGGCGGTATCCCGCGCAGCGACTCCGTGGTGGTCGAGGAGCGTGTCGTGGTGGGCGAGCCGCTGCCGCCGACCGTGGTGCTCCGCCCCGTCCCGAACTACACCGAGTATCGCTATGCCGTCGTGAACGATCGCCGTGTGATCGTCGAGCCGCGCACGCGTCGCGTGGTCAAGATCATCGACTGATCAACGTCAAGCCAAGCCAAGGCGAGAAGAGAAAAGGGCCCTGCGGAGTTTACTCCGCGGGGCCTTCGCTTGCTGCCGAGGGGCTGGCGCGAAAGCGTGACATGACCCATTCAGTGATCGCCGCGAGCGCAAAACCGAGGCAGGCGGTGAATGCATCGACCAGGAAATCCTCCAGCCGGGCGTGGCGTCCGGGTGCCCAAAATTGCATCAGCTCGAGCACGCCAATCAAAACCACCGCGGCTCCCGCGCCCAGCAGGCGCCGCCGCGGATAGGCCAGGCCGAAGGCCAGTCCCACCAGGATGAAGGCGAGCGCATGCTCGCCGTCCTGGCCGAGGTCGGAGTGGGGCCGCAGGCCGGGGGGACCGAGGGTCGCGAAAGTCACGGCGGCGGCGAGGAACCAGGCAAAGGAACGTATCAAAATGGACATCTGGTTCGCTTAGCATGGATCGGCAGCCGACCGGTACCGTCCATCCATCAGATCGCCGTGTGGTTAATGACGAAAAATTAAAGCTGATCGCGCACGCCGAGCCCTTGCATGAAGCGTTCCCGGATCTGCACGGGATCGCGCCGTGTGGCGCCGACGCCAGGATTGTCGTCGATGCGGACCGCAATCAGGCTAGGCTCGGCGGCGGACATTGCCGCTTCGACCAGGCGCTCGAAATCCTCCTCGTCCGCTGCCCATGCGCTCTTGGCAAGGCCGGAGCCTGCGGCGATGGCAACGATGTCCGCCACGCCGGCCGCGGGCGTCGGCTGTGCTCCGGTAATCTGGTAGATGCCGTTGTCCATCACGATCATGATGAGGTTCTTCGGCTTCAACGTCGCAATTGTCGAGAGCGCGCCGAGCTGCATCAACAGCGAGCCGTCGCCTTCGAGCGCGCAGACGCGGCGGTCGGGCTGCGCCAGCGCGACGCCGAGCGCGATCGGGAAGGCGAGGCCCATGCTGCCCAGCATGTAGAAATTCTGCGGGCGGTGGCCGGCGGCCCAGAGATCGAAATTAGTGTTGCCGATGCCGCCGATGACGGCCTCCTCATGCCTGAGCTTGCCGATCAGGCGCGAGGTCACGTCGAAGCGGTTCATCACCTTCGTGTTGCGATTGTCCATCGCTCGCCTCACTTGTTGAAGACCTTGCCGCCCGTGAGCAGCGGGTTGAGGATCAGGGCCACCGGCGCCTGCGTGGTGACGGCCTGCTTGATCGAGCGGTCGGCGATGAATTCGAGTTCGTCGAGCCGGGTGATGGTGTGGTGCTCCAGCGCCAGCGAATCCAGCACCGGACGCATGGTCCGGCAGACCAGCGACTGGCCGTAGTTGAACTCGCCGAGCGTCCCGCGCTCGGAGACGAACATGATCAGCGGGATCTGGTAGGGCACAGCGAGCGAGGCGAGCACGTTGGCGAGCGTGGCAAAGCCGGAGGTCTGCATCAACACCGCACCGCGCCGGCCACCCATCCAGGCGCCGGAGACGATGCCGACGGCTTCCTCCTCGCGCGCGGTGGCGAAGGTGGTGAAGAACGGATCGGCGTGCAGGTTCTTGATCAGCGGCGTCAGCACGCGGTCGGGCACGTAAGGGACGAGGCCTATCTCGTTCCGCTTCAGGGTTTGCAGGACGATGCCGTGCCAGCTGTTGTCGCCCGCCGGCGGCGTCACTTGCCGTTCCGCAATCGCCATCGCGTCCTCCCTTGGCGCATTTTCTTGAGCCGCGCATGCTTCTTGGCTCTGGGCGTCGCGGCGATCGGTCGAACTTGACGGAGCGGGCGGGATTGTCAACATGTCCGGGCCGCACCGTGATCTGCACGGAACGGCCTGCCGTGGCCGGCGTCGCCGTGCCATAACGGCGGCAATGAGAAAACGGGAGGGGGCACGGACGAGCGCGTATCGCGCTGACCTTGCGGATCTCCATCGATAGCCGGAAGGGTCCTGATGTCCGTCAACAGCAAGCGTGTCTTCTACGTCAAATATCTGGCCAATCCGGTCTATATCGATATCCTGAAGGCGCGGCCTGACGTCCGGCTCGATCGCATCGAGAACGAGAGTCCCGAGGACTTCTACGCGCCGATCATGAGCGCGGCGCATGTCTACCAGATCGGCGCCGCACGGGACGAACTCGCCCCGCATTTCCATGTCGATGCCGCCCTGCTGAAGCGCACGCCGAATCTGCTGCTGGTCTCCAGCAATGGCGCGGGCTTCGACCCTGTCGATGTCGAGGCCTGCACCGACGCGGGCGTGCTGGTCGTCAACCAGTCCGGCGGCAATGCCCATTCGGTTGCCGAGCACGCGCTGGCGATGATGCTGACGCTGTCCAAGCGCATCATCCAGTCCGACCGCCGCTTGCGCCGCGAGCGCGACGTCAACCGTAACGATCTGGTCGGCAACGAGGTCGAACACAAGACCGTCGGCATCATCGGCCTCGGCAATGTCGGCCGCCGCATCGCCGCGCTGTGCAAGGGTCTGCTCGGCATGAAGGTGCTGGCCTACGACCCATATTTGTCGGCCGACGTGATGGCCGAGCGCGGAGGCGAGAAGGTCGAGCTCGACGATCTGTTGCGCCGTGCCGATTTCGTCTCGATCTCCTGCCCGCTCGACAAGGGCAGCCGCAACATGATCAGCACGCGCGAGTTCGCGCTGATGCAGCCGCATGCGTATTTCATCACCACGGCGCGCGGTTTCATCCACGACGAGGATGCACTGCTCCAGGCACTGCGCGACAAGCGTATCGCCGGTGCCGGCCTCGACGTCTGGTCCAAGGAACCGCCGCCGCCGGATCATCCGCTGCTCCAGTTCGACAACGTGCTGGCGAGCCCCCATACCGCAGGGGTGACCATCGAGGCGCGCCAGAACATGGGCCGTATCGCCGCCGAGCAGGTCTTGGACACGCTCGACGGCAAACGCCCGCCGCGCATCATTAATCCCGAGGTCTGGCCGCGCTATGCAGAGCGCTTCAAGCAGGCGTTCGGCGTGATGCCGGGGTAGGGGCAGCCAGATGGCCATTCCGGGGACAACGACGCGGCGAGGATCGTCCGACCTTGATCCGCGTCAAAATCTCCTTTCCCGGTCCGGCTTAAATGGGACTAGAATGTCGCCGGGGGGCGCAGGAGGTCCCATGTCTATCTATGTCGTCAGGTTCATGAAGAACGTGCTCGGCGAGTACGGCCGGCAGAGCGAGGTTTGCCAGGGGACGCTGGAGATCGACGCCGCCGATGAGGACGAGGCCAGGGAGCGGGCGAAGGCCAGGTTTTGCAAGGACCAGGCGCTTCATCACTGGTCCCTGCATGCCGACCGCATCCATGTGAAGCCGGCTGATTTTCCGTCGTGAGGTCTGTGTTTCGAGCATGATCTTTCGGAAAACCACTGCAATTTTCCGGATCATGGTCTAGCGGCCCGGCGCCGTCACCGGCGGAGGCGCCGTCGATCCGGCACCGAGCGATCGCTGCACCATGACGGTGTCGGACCAGCGGCCATGGCGATAAGCCACGCCGCAGAGCAGGCCGGCGCGCGCGAAGCCGAACCGCTCGTGCAGCGCCAGTGAGGGCGCGTTGTCGGCATCGATATAGCCGATCATCTGGCGGAAGCCGGCAGCCGCACAAGCATCGATCAATTCCTGCAGCAGCAGCCGTCCGATCCCACGGCCGAGCTGCTCGTGGTGAACGTAGATCGAATGCTTGGCGGTGTAGCGATAGGCCGGACGCTTGCGGAACAGCACCGCGTAGGCATACCCGACGACTTCACCGCGAAAGGTCGCGACCAGATGCGGCAGGCGGGTCTGCTTGAGGTTCTTGCGCCGGTCGCGCAAATCGTCCGGCTCGGGTGCGCCGTATCCCTCGACCTCGCGCGCCACGCCATTGCGGACGTGATGGCGGTAGATCGCCAGCATCGCCTCGACATCGCTCTCGCGCGAGGGGCGGACCCGAACCTGTTCGTCGCTTGCGCGCGCAACTGTTTCGTTCATCGGCACCTACTCGGCAACGACGTAAGTGTAGAGCCCGATGCGGCCCTGGGCATCGATTTCCTTGTAGACGCCCTGGATTTCCACATCGAAGCCTGGGAAACTGTTGAAGCAGGCTTCGAACATCTTGAGATAATCCACCATGGGCTTCGCCCGTTCCGTCAGGCGCTCGCCGGGCACGATGGTGGCGATACCGGGGGGATAGACCACGAAGGGTGTGGTCGCGATGCGGCCGGCGATCGCCTGGATCGGGAGGTAGTCGACATCGTTCTTGAACAGATAGCGCGCGGCATCGCGTGGCGACATCGCGATCTCCGGCATGTGCTCCGGCATGAACTGTCGCGCCTGGAGCGTGCTGACATCGGCCGCGCGAAAGAAGCGGTGCATCTCGCCGCAGAGATCGCGCAAGCGCACGCCGGCGTAGCGTGACTGCCGTCTCTGGTAAAATTCCGGGATGGCGTCTGCCAGCAGTGCATTGTCGTCGTGCAGCCTCTTGAACGCGACGAGGCCTGAGATCAGCGTGCCGGCCTTGCTCGCCTCGACGCCGGGGGTGAGCAGGAAGAGCAGGGAGTTGAGGTCGTTCTTCTCCGGCACGATGCGGTTCTCGCGCAGATATTGCGCCACGACCGGCGCGGGAATGCCGTGCTCGGCATAGGCGCCGGTGGTGCGGTCGAATCCGGGCGTCAGCAGTGTCAGCTTGTTCGGATCGGTCATGGCGAAGCCCTCGGTGAGGCCGGGGAAGCCATGCCAATTGCTGTCCGGCGAGAGCTGCCACAGCGCGGCATTGGTGGCGAGTTCATCGGTGGACAGGGTTTCCCAGGCGACGTTGTGCGCGGCACCGGGGCGGCCGACATCGGGAATGGCGACGCGGTCGGGAACGAAGGGTTCGAAGAACCAGCGCCGGTCCGGGTTCTGCTCCTTCTCCTCGAACTCCCGGCGCATCGCGCGGATCTTCTTGCGAAGCTCGATGCCGAGGCGGATCGTGTCGTCCCACAGCACCTCTCCGGAGCGGCCCTTCATCATCTGGGCGCCGACGTCGAGCGAGGCGAACAGCGGATAGAATGGTGACGTGGAGGCGTGCTGCATGAAGCTTTCGTTGAAGCGTCGGTGCTCGACGCGCCGCTTCTGACCGCGGATGTGGCGGTCCTTGATGTGGATCTGCGAGGCCTGCGAGAAGCTCGCGAGCTGTTTATGGGTCGACTGCGTCGCGATGATGCCTGGTGCGTCCGGCGGAAGGTTTGCCAGCCCCATGGCGAAGCGGCCGGCGTAGAGCGGGTGGAACTTCATGAATCCGGCCCAGGCCTCGTCGAACAGGATGTATTCGCAGAGATGGCCGATGCGCTTCAGGATCATCTCGGCGCTGTGGATCGTCCCGTCATAGGTGCACTGTTCGACGACCGCGACGCGGAAGGGGCGCTCCTTGCGCCAGGCTTCCTTGTCGGTGACCAGCGGGTGGTTGCGGATAGCCTCGCGCAGCGCTTTCTCGTCGAGCGCGTCCCATCGCATCGGGCCGATGAGGCCCCAGGAATTGCGGATGGTCGGCACGTAAACCGGAACGCCGCCGTTGATCATCAGGGCGCCATGATGGGCGGCCTTGTGATTGTTGCGGTCGAACAGCACGAGGTCACCGTCGGTGACGAGCGCGCCGAGCGCGACCTTGTTCGAGGTCGAGGTGCCGTTGAGCACGAAATAGGTCTTCTCCGCGCCGAAGATCTGCGCGGCTTCCTTCTGGGCCTTCAGCGCCGGTCCTTCATGGGTGAGGAGGTCGCCGAGATCGAGCACGGAATTGTCGAGGTCGTCGCGGAACACGGATTCGCCGAGATGTTCGACGAAGACCCGGCCGATCGGGCTGCGATTGTAGAACACGCCGCCATTGTGGCCCGGGCAGGTCCAGAGCTGATTTCCTTCCTCGGCATAGTCGACCAGGGCGCCGAAGAACGGCGTCTTCAGCGTCTCGGCATATTGCTTGAGCCGGCTGATCAGATTCTTGGCGATGAAGGGCGGGGTTTCCTCCGAGAGGAAGACATAGCCGTCGATGAAGTCGAGCACTTCAACCGGCAGGTCCTCGAAGCGCTTGCGCCGGATCAGGAGGATGATCGGGAAATCGAGACCGCGGCGCCGCATCAGGTTGATCAGGGCCGACGTCTTGCCTTCCAGCCCCTTCTTGCCCCAGTCCACCACCATGCAGCCGATTGCGGCATCGGTTTGCACTGCCATCTCGGCATCTTCCAGCTTGCGGGCCCGGACCACTTCGAAACCGGAGCGCTGGATCTCCTCGATGATCTGGTTGAAGCGAATGCCCTCGAGGTCATCGGTTTCGAACGCGGGTGCGGCGAACAGGAAGTTGAAGCGCTTGAAATAGTCCATGGTCTGTCCCGAATGTGCAGAAGGAAAAGCTCTGTGCACATTCGATGACACCTGGATGACAGGCCTCGAGTGCCGCGGCAAGTCTGGACTGCCGCTTCACTCCAGCAGCTTATCCAGCGTGATCGGGAAGCGCCGTATGCGCTTGCCGGTGGCATGATAGACCGCATTCGCGATCGCTGCAGGCACGCCGACGATGCCGATCTCTCCGATACCTTTGATGCCGAGCTTATTGATGCGTTCGTCTGGTTCGTCGACGAAGATGACGTCAATGTCGTGAACGTCGGCGTTCACCGGGATGTGGTATTCGGCGAAGTTCGGATTCATGATGCGGCCGAAACGGTGATCCATCACCGTCTCCTCGTGCAGCGCCATCCCGATACCCCACACCACGCCGCCCATGATCTGGCTGCGGCCGGTCTTGGTATTCAGGATGCGCCCGGCCGCGATGGCGCTCACGACGCGGGTGACGCGGATCACGCCGAGTTCCTCATCGACCTTCACCTCTGCGAAGACCGCCGAATGGGTGTTGCGGGCGTGTGATTTATCCTCCGCGAACTCGTTGAGCTTCTCCTTCTCGATCCGTTCGAGATTGCTGTGGCGCATGACATCCGCAATCGAGACAGCGGCCTCCTTCCTGGTGCGGCTGGCAACCATGCCGTCAGCCAGCGCAACATCGGCAGCGTCGAACTCGGCGAGCGGCGAGCCCGGGATTGCCTTGGCGAGACCTGCCAGCTCCCGGCGAATCTCTTCTGCAGCTCCCAACACGGCATGCGCGCTGGATGCGGCCATCCAGGAGCCGCCCTCGACGGGAGCTTGCGGCAAGGTCGAGTCGGCGAGCCGAACGCTGATGTTCTCGATCGGCAGGCCGAGGGCATCAGCCGCGACCTGCGCCACGATGGTGTACGTGCCGGTCCCGATGTCGGACGCGGCGCAGGAGACCTCGGCATGGCCGTTGGCCGTCAGCACGATGCGGACGGCCACCGGCATCTGCAGCGCTTCCCACACTCCTGTGGCCATGCCCCAGCCGATCAGTTCCTTGCCGTCGCGCATGGAGCGCGGTGCGGGATCACGGCGGCTCCAGCCGAAGGCTTCGGCGCCGCGGGCGTAACATTCGCGCAGCTGCTTGCTGGTGTAGGGAACATCATCACTTTGGTCGCGATCCGAGTAGCACTTCAGCCGGAGCTCGATTGGATCCAGCTTGAGCGCGATCGCCAATTCGTCCATGGCGCATTCGAGCGCACAGACGCCCGATGCTGCGCCAGGTGCCCGCATGTCGCTGGGCGTCGAAACATCGAGATGGACGAGCTTGTGCGAGGAGCGGCTGTTGGGGCTTTTATAGAGCTGCTCCGCCCAGCCGGTATCTTTGCGTGAGAAATCCTCATAACGCGAGGTCACCGCAACCGCTTCGTGCGTGACCACATCCAGCGTGCCGTCCGGCTTTGCACCGAGCGCAACGCGCTCGATGGTCATGGGACGATAGCCCAGGCCATACATCTGTTGCCGTGTCAGCACGACGCGAACCGAGCGCTTCAAGGCGAGCGCGGCAAGCGTCGCCAGCACAACCTGATACTGCGGCCGCAGGGCCGAGCCGAACGCCCCGCCGACATAGGGCGAGATCACGCGGATGTCGTCCGGCTTCTTTCCGAAGACGCTGCAGAGAAATTTGTGGACGTTCTGGACGCCTTGCGTCTTGTCATGAACCGCGAGCCTGCCGCCATCGTCCCAGACGACTGTCGTTGCGAAGAGCTCCATGGGGTTGTGATGCTCGTTCGGAAGCACGTAGTCAGCTTCATGCCGGACGGCCGCCCGCGTCATTGCTGTTGCGGCATCACCACGCGGCTTGTGCGGCTGTTCCACTTCGGTTGCCCTGTCACGTTCTGACTCGAGGTCAGTCGCGAACGCCTCCTCCTCATATTCGACGTAGACGCGGGTTGCAGCGAACTTGGCAGTCTCCCAGTCCGCCGCCACGACCAGCGCGATCGGCTGACCGTTGAACTTGATCCTGTCGTCATAGAGGGGGCGGAAGGTCGAGCCCTTCTCCGGCGCCACCTCGTCCTTCCAGGCTTCGTCATCGTCCGCAAGGGGCGGGCGATTGACGTGCGTGAGCACCTCAAGAACGCCGGCAACTTTCAGCGCCTCGTGAGTGTCGATCCGCACGATGCGGCCGCGCGGTATGGTGGCCTCGACCACGAAGCCATGGGCGAGGCCCTTGGCGCTGAATTCGCCGGCGTACTTCGCGGCTCCGGTGACCTTGGCCCGGCCGTCGACGCGCGACGTTGCTGTTCCGACATAGGCTTTCATCCGGCCCTCATGCGATCTTCTTGTGAGCTTGTGATTGCGGCGTGGCATTCGCGGCCTGCATCAGCGTCCGCACGATGGCGCGACGGGCCAGCTCGATCTTGAATCCATTATGGGAACGGGCAGTCGCTCCCTGCAGCAGCAGATCGGCGGCGTGTCCGAAATGGTCCGGTGTCGCCGCCTTGCCCCGCAATGCTGCTTCCGCCTCGAGGCTTCGCCAAGGCTTGTGGGCCACGCCGCCGAGCGCCAGGCGCGCTTCGCTGATCGCGTTGCCCTCCAGTTCGAGCGCGGCTGCGACCGACACCAATGCAAACGCATAGGACAGCCGGTCGCGGATTTTCAGATAGCTGAAGTTCCGGGCAAAGCCATGCGGCGGTAGCTCAATCGCCGTGACGATCTCGCCGCTGCCGAGATTCGTATCGAGATGAGGCTTGTCGTCCGGGAGCCGGTGGAAGTCCGTCAACGCGAGGGTGCGTTGACCCGACGGGCCTGCGATGTGGACCAGCGCGCCGAGCGCAGCCAGGGCCACGCTCATGTCGGATGGATTCGTCGCGATGCAGGATTGGCTTGTGCCGAGGATTGCGTGGTTGCGATTGAGGCCATCGATCGCCGAGCAGCCCGTGCCAGGGCTTCGCTTGTTGCAAGGCGTCGTGGTGTCATAGAAGTAGGCGCATCGCGTTCGTTGCATCAGATTGCCGCCGACCGAGGCCATGTTGCGCAGTTGCGCGGAGGCACCGGCCAGGATGGCGCTGGCGAGGAGGGGGTAGCTCTGCTCGACCAACGGGTGGTAGGCGAGGTCGGAATTCGGCACCAAGGCGCCGATACGCAGACCGCCGCCGGCGGTCTTTTCAATGTCGCGGAGCGGCAGGCGGGTGATGTCAATGAGCCGCGAGGGCCGTTCGACATTGTCCTTCATCAGATCGATCAGATTGGTGCCGCCGGCAATCAACTTCGCGCCGGGATCGGCGGTCAGCAGGCGAATGGCGTCGGCAACGTCGCTCGCGCGGGAATAATCGAAATTGTTCATGACCGGCTCATTGCCTGCTCGATCGCAGCCACGATGTTGGGATAGGCGCCACAGCGGCAGAGGTTTCCACTCATGAGCTCGCGGATTTCGTCGGCATCTCGCGCACGACCTTCGGTCAGCAGGCCGGCGGCCGAACAAATCTGCCCCGGCGTGCAGTAGCCGCATTGAAACGCGTCGTGGTCGATGAAGGCCTGCTGCAGGGGATGCAACGTGCCGTCCCTGGCCAAGCCTTCGATCGTCGTGATCTCGGCGCCATCCTTCATGACCGCTAGCGTCAGGCAGGAGTTGACCCGTCTTCCATCGACCAGCACGGTACAGGCGCCGCATTGGCCGTGATCGCAGCCCTTTTTGGTCCCGGTCAGCTCCAGGCGGTCACGCAGCGCATCGAGGAGCGTGGTCCACGGCACGACCTCGAGCGCGCGCCTTTCGCCATTGACGACGAGGTTGATCGGAATGCGTTCGGGGATTGTCGTGTCGGCCATATTTTCATTTCCTTGCGGACGGCCGAGCTGGGCAAATTGTGGGAGTGACGCACGAATGCGCTGCCGCCGCTGGCCGATAGCGCCCAACGGATGACGCGGTGCTTGGTTCCAGACCGATTCCTGCGGCCAGACGGCGAGGTCAGCGCTTGGCTTGGCCGAACACCACCGTCGGCACCGCGCGGTTGACGATTTCGCGCAGTGCAAAGCTCGATTGCACGCGCGCGACGCGCGGCAGGCGGGACAGCTCGGTGCGGTGGATGCGCTCGAAATCCTGAATGTCACGGGCCAGCACGATCAGGATGTAGTCGTCGGTGCCCGACATCAGAAAGCAGCGTACGACGGACGGACATTTCACCACCTCAGCCTCGAAGGCTTTCAGCGCCTCGTCGCTTTGGCTCTCGAGCGCGATGCGAACCAGCACGGTGGTGGTGAGTCCGAACTGCGAGAGATCGAGTGCGGCCTGGTAGGCCTGGATGTAGCCCTCGTCCTCCAGTGCCTTCTGCCGCCGCGCCAGTGCCGTGCTCGATAGCCCGACCTTGACGGCAAGCTCAGTGTGGCTGGCGCGCGCGTTGGTCGTGAGTTCCGCGAGGATCGCGAGGTCTTTCCGGTCAAGGGCCAAGGTTTCGTTTCCAGCGTGAAAGGGCGGCTTGGCGCCGGAAACCGGCGCGGGCTTGCCGAAACTAGCGGATATTTGCACGAAACCAAACCGGCCTCGTCGATACGATGACAACCGGAATCAAGGCGTTGGCAAAGGACCCCGGGTGGATGCGCGTCGGTGTGCCCAAGGAGATCAAGGTGCAGGAATATCGCGTCGGGCTTACCCCGGGCGCGGTCCGTGAATATGTCGCGGCGGGGCACGACGTGATGGTCGAGACCGGCGCCGGTGGCGGCATCGGCGCATCCGACGAAGTGTATGAGCGGGCAGGGGCTACGATTGCCGGGAGCGCCCGCGACGTTTTTGCCAGGTCCGACATGATCGTGAAGGTGAAGGAGCCGCAGAAGAGCGAATGGGCCCAACTTCGCGAAGGCCAAATCCTGTTCACTTACCTTCATCTTGCGCCGGATCCGGAGCAGGCCAAGGGCCTGCTTGCCTCCGGTTGCACGGCGATCGCCTATGAAACCGTCACGGACGCGAGCGGTCACCTCCCGCTGCTCGCGCCGATGAGCGAAGTCGCCGGCCGCCTCGCCATCGAGGCCGCCGGCGCCGCGCTCAGGCGCTCGGCCGGCGGCCGCGGTCTGTTGCTGGGCGGTGTGCCCGGTGTACAGCCGGCACGCGTCGTCGTGCTCGGCGGCGGCGTGGTGGGAACGCAAGCCGCGCGCATGGCCGCAGGCCTCGGTGCCGACGTCACCGTGATTGACCGTTCCATCCCGCGCTTGCGCGAACTGGACGATCTCTTCGCCGGACGTGTTCGCACCCGCTTCTCGACCATCGAATCGGTCGAGGACGAAGTGTTTGCCGCCGACGTCGTGATCGGTGCGGTGCTGGTGCCGGGCGCCAGCGCACCGAAGCTCGTGACGCGCGCGATGCTGACATCTATGCGGCCGGGCGCGGTGCTGGTCGACGTCGCGATCGACCAGGGCGGCTGCTTCGAGACGTCGCACCCGACCACGCACACCGAGCCGACCTACGAGGTCGACGGCGTCGTGCACTATTGCGTCGCCAATATGCCGGGCGCGGTGCCGGTGACGTCGAGCCAGGCGCTGAACAATGCGACGCTGCCGTTCGGCCTGATGCTCGCCGGCAAGGGATTTGCCGCGGTGCTGGAAAATCCGCATTTGCGCAACGGGCTGAATGTGCATCGTGGGCGCATCACCAACAAGGCGGTGGCGGAGAGTCTCGGGCTCGAGTTTGCCCCGGTGGGGAGCGGGCTGGCGGCCTGACGGCTCTCGGGCCGTCTTGCGAGCGCAGCGAAGCAATCCAGGGTGCCTTCGCGGAAAGATTCTGGATTGCTTCGCTGCGCTCGCATGGACGGTGTGGTGAGGAGGTGCGCCAACCTTACAGCAGCCTGCGCAGTCGAAGCTTACCTCTTCGTCAGCTTGTACTGCCCAAGGTCCGGGTCATGGGTCATGCGCCAGTAGTCCACGAAGCGCCACGGCATCGCCGAGAACACGCGGCCGCTGCTGTTGCGGTAGTAGGTGCTCATCCCCGGATGGGTCCAGATCATGCCCTCGTGCTCGGCATCGACCTTGCGGACGTAGTCGTCGAGCACGTCCTGGCGAACGTCGATCGTGGCCACGTCGTGCTCGATCATGCTGGCGAGGCAGGCTGAGATATAGCGGCTCTGGCATTCCGACTGGAAGATGACGCTGCCGCCATGCGCGGGGCCGGAGTTCGGGCCGAGCATGCAGAAGAAATTGGGGAAGTCGGGCACGGTGAGGCCGAGGAACGCCGTCGGATTGTCGTTGGCCCAGGCCTGGCGCAGATCCTTTCCGTCGCGTCCGCTGATGTTGAGGCGGGCCGCCATCTCCGTCACCTTGAAGCCGGTGGCGACCACGATGACGTCGGCGGGGCGGTGCTGGCCGTTGGCGGTGACGATGCCTGTCTCGTCGAAATGATCGATCGTGTCGGTGACGAGCTCGGTGTTGTCCCGCCTCAAGGTCTTGAACCAGTTGTTGTCGAGCAAAATGCGCTTGCCGTAGGGCGGATAGCTCGGCACGCATTTCTCGATCAGGTCCGGCCGGCCCTGCAGTTCCGACAGGATGAAATCGGTCAGCTCCTGGCGGTGCCGGTCGTTGCCCTTGTTGACGGCACGCTCCGGATGCGGCCAGGCCGGGTCCTTGCGCAGGAAGGGAAGCAAGCCGTCGCCATAGCGCCAGAACATGTTGAAGCGGTACCACTGCACATAGAACGGCAGATGCGCCAGCAGCCAGCGCGCGCCCTCGCTGATCGGATCGGCATAGCCCTTCACAGGCCGCGCCCATTGCGCGCTGCGTTGATAGACCGTGACCGAGGCGACGCGGTCCGCGATCGACGGCACCAGTTGCATCGAGGTCGCGCCGGTGCCGATCACGGCGACATGCTTGCCGTCGATGTCGATGTCATCGGACCACAACGCCGAATGCAGGATCGCTCCCTTGAACTCTTCCTCGCCCTTGAACCGGGCACGGGAGGGGTCGTTGAGCTGGCCGATGGCCGAGACCAATGCGGTGGATTCGAAGATCTCTTCGCCGTTGCTGGTTTTGAGCGTCGAGATCCAGCGCCGCTTGCTGTCGTCCCAGCGCGACGAGGTCAGCTCGGTGTTGACGCGTAGATGCTTGCGGATGCCGTGTTCTTCGGCGACCTTCCGCAGATAGCCCAGCAACTCCTCGCGCTGGCAGAAGTAGCGGGTCCATGCATTTCCCGGGCCGAACGAATAGGAATAGGAATGGTTCGGCGTGTCGACGCCGCAGCCGGGATAGCGGTTGATCCACCAGGTGCCGCCGAGCTCGGCGTTCTTCTCGACGATGGTGTAGGGAATGCCGAGATGGCCGAGCGCCACGCCGAGCGCGATGGCGCAGACGCCGGCACCGACGATCAGGACGTGCTGCTCGGCGAGCTTGTCGTTCGAGGGCTGCTTGGTCCAACGCGCCTCGCGCGGCACAAAGCCCATTTCTTCGCGCATCAGCGGGGCATATTCCGGCGCTACGTTCTCGCCGAGGCAGGCGCGCATCATCTTCAGCAGCAGCTCTTCGCCGGGATCGGTAATGACAGGCTTCGGCGTGCCATCGGCAAAGAGGTTGACGACAGCGGCGCGGATCTCGTCCTGGATTTCTTGCGGCACGCCGGCCTCGGGATCGGGGATCAGGCGGATGTCGCGCTTGGGCAAGTACGGCGGCGCGAGCCATTTCTCGTCGCCGGTCATGTGCACCAGCACCATCAGCAGGCAGCGGATGTCGCCTTCGGCGATGGTCGAGGCAAGGTCGAGCGGCCTGTGCGGAGCTTTGATATTCATGGCGTGTCCTGGTCTCCGGACGTGGTGAAGAGGCCGCGCGTCATCAGCTTGCGATAGGCGGAGATGACGTGCTCGGGCACGGCGGTGACGCCGCCGGCCGAATAGGAGTAGCGGCGGCTGAGATAGCCGCGTGCGCCCATCAGCATGTGGACGATCGCCTCGAACTCCTCGTCGCTGTAGTCAGCGATGGCACCTGAGCCTCGCGCGCGACGCAAAATGCGGACATAGGCGACCGAGATGTTGTCGAGATGCTTCTGGTAGCCGATCGGCGCGAAGAACTCGGCCTCGTTGAGGATGCGCAAGAACTCCGGCACTTCGCGGATGAAGTCGAAGAAGGCGGAGAAGCGTGAAATCTCCTGCCGCGCGGCATCCGCCGTGCCGGTGCGGGCGCGGATGAAGCCGACCATGTCGAGGCCGATCTTCGGCAGCAACTGGTCGAGCAGCTCCTGGCGGTTCTCGAAATGATTGTAGAAGGTGCCTTGCGCGACGCCGGCCTGCTCGGTGATGCGGGCGACGGAGGCTTCGGCATAGCCATGCTTGCCGACGACCTTGGTGGCGGCCTCGAAGATCTTCAGCTTGGTCCAGGCGTTGCGCTCGACGCGGTTGAGTTTTGTCACCTTGGCGTTCACTTGCGTCATTCCGACCTCTCCAGCTCGGCGCGCAGCACGCGCTTGAGAATCTTTCCGGATGGGTTGCGCGGGAGGCCGTCGCGGATGATCAGCTGTTTCGGCACCTTGAAGCTGGCAAGCCGGGCGCGACAATGCTCGGTGAGGGCAGGGAGCTCGAGCCTGGCGCCCTCGCTCAGCACGACGATCGCGACGGGCCGTTCGCCCCAGCGGGCGTCGCGCAGGCCGATCACGGCGACTTCGCGCACCTCGGGCAGTTCGTAGATGACGCGTTCGACCTCTGAGGAGGCGATGTTCTCGCCCCCGGAGATGATCATGTCCTTCTTGCGGTCGGTCAGGAACAGAAAGCCATCGTCGTCGAGATAGCCGACGTCGCCGCTGCGGAACCAGTCGCCGAAGAAGGCGGCGGCCGTCTTGTCCGGATCCTTCCAGTAGCCGCGCGTAATCTTTGGGCCGCGCAGGCAGATCTCGCCGTCGACGTTGGCCGGCAACGTGTTGCCGTCCTCGTCGCGGATCTCGATCTCGACATGGGCGATGGCGCGCCCGGTCGAGCCGATCTTCTCGATCTCGCGACCGGCCTCCATGAAGGTATCGCCGCCGACGGTCTCGGTAAGGCCATACGCATCGATATAGCGCGCATTGTGGAAATAGTCCGAGAAGGCGCGGATGCGCAGCTCCGGCGTCTTCTCGCCGCCGCCGATCGCCCATTGCAGGCTGGAGACGTCGTAGCGCTCTCGCGTCGGGCAGGTGAGCATCGCGCTGGTCATGACCGGTGCGAACCAGGCGGCGTTCAGCTCGTCCTCGTCAATCGCCGCAAGCGCGCTTTCAGGCTCGAAATTGCGTTCGATGCGGATGAAGCCGCCATGCCAGAGCACGGCGATGCCGGGCAGGTCGAGCGCGCCGACGTGATAGAGCGGGCCGACGACGAGCAGGCGCGTCTCGGCACTCAAACCCAGCGCGATCGTTTGGTCGGCGGACTTCCAGTAGAAATTATCGTAGCTAAGCATCACGCCCTTGGGGCGGTCGGTCGTGCCCGAGGTATACATCAGCCGCATCAGATCGGATGGTGCGCGGTCATGCATCGGCGCGGGCGGCGCATCGCCTGTGAGATGCGTGAGGCTCTGCTGCGCGGCCTCGTCGAGCACGACAATTCTCGTGCCCGCGGCATTCGCGGCCAATTCCTCATCGACGATCAGAAGCCGTGCGCCGGAATTGCTGGTGATGTAGCCGACCTCGTCGCGGGACAGGCGGAAGTTAATCGGCAAGAACACCGCGCCGAGATGGCTGGTGGCGAAAACGACCTCCAGGAACGCGGCGCTATTTTTCATCAGCACCGCCACGACATCGCCGGCGCCGATGCCCTGTGCGGCGAGCCAGCCTGCCACCCTCCGGACACGCCCGTCGAACGCCGCGTAGGACATCTCCTCGCCGCGATATTTCAGCGCAGGCCGGTCCGGCGAGCGCCGGGCATGGAAGGCGATGAAGCTCGACAGGTTGATCATTGCGCGGATTTTGGGCCGCTTGCGGCCTCGTTGCCTTATTCGATGAATTCTGACTCGTAATTCATCTTTGGCTTGACGTCACCCCCCTACCTCTGAAATCCTTGAGACTACGGAGACGACACGATCTCCGACAGGGATTTGAAACGCCGACCCGACAGAGGGAGGGGAAAATGACGAGAACCCGCACGCCGGGCATCAGCCGCCGTTCAACGCTGGCGCTGATGGGCGCCGGTGCGATGAGTGTTGCCGCGCCCTGGGTAGCGCGTGCGCAAGCCAAGACCATCAAGATCGGCATGCCGACGATCCTGTCGGGCCGCGTGGCGCAGCTCGGCACATCCTCGCGCAATGCGGTGATGCTCGAGGTCGAGAAGGTCAACGCCGCCGGCGGCCTTGCCGGCCGACAGATCGAGATGGTGATCCGCGATTCCAAGGGCCAGCCGCAGGAAGCCGCGCGTGTCGCGCGCGAGCTCGTCAACACCGACGGCTGCGAACTGCTGCTCGACGGTGAGGCGTCCTCGGGATCCTTCGCCGTGCATGAGGTCGCGCGCGATCTCGGCGTGCTCTGCATCCACACCTGCTCGGAAGCGTCATCGCTGACGGCCGATCCGAAGCAGCACATCCCGAACGCGTTCCGCTGCGTGCGCCAGGGTATCCACGATTCCATCGTCGGTGGCAGCTATGCCGCCGCGATCGCCAAGGCCAAGGGCTTGAAGAAATGGGCGACCTGTTCGCCGGACTATGCCTATGGCCGCGACACCACCGGCGAGTTCACGCTGTACTTGAAGCGTTTCGCGCCCGACGTCGAAATCATCAGCGAGTCCTGGCCTAAGCTGTTCCAGCCCGACTACACCGAGGTCGTGACCAAGATCCTGCAGGCCAAGCCGCAGGCGCTTTATTCCTGCCTGTGGGGCGGCGATCTCACCTCCTACATCGACCAGGCCAACATCTACGCGATGTTCAGCCAGATGGAGGTGTTCGCGGTCAACATGGCCGACTACACCGCGCTCACCGTGGTGAAGAACCTGCCCAAGGGCATCCACTCCGGCAACCGTTACATCAAGACCTTTCCGACCACGCCGGAGAACGCGGCCTGGGGCGATGCCTACAAGGCGAAGTACAACGAATATCCGACCAACTGGTCGTGGCAGAACGCGACCGCGGTGATGTTCCTCGCTGAGGCCGCCAAGAAGGCGAACTCCGCCGACGGCAAGAAGCTCGCGGAGGCATTGAAGGGCCTCACCATCAAGTGCCCGTTCGGTGCCGACGGCACCGTGACGATGCGCGGCGACGATCACACGCTGGTCGGCTACGCCATCGGCTGGGGCACCACGATCCCGCAGGAGCCGTATGTGCCGGAGGTCAAGGCCGGCGACTGGAAAACGATCTTCGAGCTTGAGGCCGAGTGGAAGAAGAGCAAGGGCTACACCTGATCCGATACAGCGGAGACGGGCGACCGTCTCCGCCATCTCGTTTTCCGCGCCCTGTCAGGCGCGCCGCAATGAAAGTGCTCCCGTGGATCTCGACGCGCTTGCCGGTTGCCTCTCCAGCTCCGCCTGCCTAGTGACGCAAACCACCAGCGGCCTCATCATCGGCATGCTGCTGTTCCTGGTCGCGGTCGGGCTGACGTTGATTTTCGGCGTCCTCAAGGTGGTCAATTTCAGCCACGGCGCCTTCTACATGTTCGGCGCCTATTTCGCGATGACGGCCTATCAGCTCACCGGCAGTTTTGCGCTGGCGATGCTCGCAGGTGCGGCCGGCACCGCGGCTCTCGGCCTGATTTTCGAGCGCGTCTTCATGAGCCGCGTCTATGGCGCGGACGTCTTGATGCAGCTGCTCGTCTGCTATGCCTTCGTGCTGATCTTCGACGACGTTGTGCGCATCATCTGGGGGCCGGAATTCAAGTCGATGGGTATGCCGGCGGCGTTCCAGGTCATGCCGCTGTTCATCGCCGGCGGCGTGGTGCCGCCTTATTATCTGCTGCTGATCGGCGTCGCGCTCGTTGCGGCTGTCGTGCTCGGTGCGGGCCTGTCGCGCACGCGCATTGGCAAGGTGATCCGCGCGGCTGCGCATAATCCGGGCATGGTCTCGGCGCTCGGTATCAACACCGGCCTGATCTATGGCGGCGTGTTCGCGCTCGGCGGCATGCTGGCGGGGCTCGCCGGCGCGCTCGCAGCGCCGGTGCGCTCGCTGACCCCGGGGATGGGATTTTCGGTGCTGATCGAATCCTTCATCGTCACCGTGATCGGCGGCATGGGCTCGATCCTGGGCGCGCTGATCGGCGCGCTGCTGCTCGGCCTGATCAGGTCCTACGGCTCGCTCGGCTTTCCCCTGTTCACGGAAGGCCTGATGTATCTGTTCATGGTGATCGTGCTCGTCTCAAAGCCCACCGGCCTGTTCGGCAAGGAGGCGGCATGACCGAGCTCGAGGCCGGCGGCGCCGGGACGCTGGCGCCTGTGCGCGGCGGCGCTGCGCTTGGGCGCTATCGCGACATCCTGATCGCGCTGATCGCTTTTGCCGTGCTGGCGAGCCTGCCGCTGTTCACGGGCAGCAAGGCGTTGCTCGATTTCGTCATCCGCTGCTCGGCTTATGGCCTGTTCGCGACTTCGCTCAATCTGCTCGTCGGCTATACCGGCCTGACCTCGTTCGGCCATGGCATGTTCTTCGGCCTTGGCGCCTACAGCTTCGGCCTGATCATGCAGAAGCTCGGCGTTCCCATTCCCGTGGCCTTCGTGGCGACGCTGGCGATCACGGCGGTGATCGCAGCCGTGATCGGCGCGATCTGCGTGCGGCTGAAGGAGATCTATTTCGCCTTCGTCACGCTCGCCTTCCAGATGCTGATCCACTCGACCATTCTATCCTGGGCTTCCTTCACCGGCGGCGACCAGGGCCTGCGCGGCGGCATTCCGCGTCCCTCCTTCCTCGGGATCAATCTTGCCAACCACGTTCATCTCTACATCGCAAGCTGCGCGCTGCTGATCCTCGGCCTCCTCGCGATGCGCCAGATCGCACAATCGCCGTTCGGCTTTACGCTGCGCATGATCCGCGACAACGCCGCGCGCGCGAGCTTCCTCGGCATCGACGTCTGGCGCGCCAAGCTCACCGTGTTCGTGCTGGCGGCGCTGTTTGCGTCTATGGGCGGCATGGTGATGGCGCTGTTCGTTTCCGGCGCCTATCCGGAGTTCGCCTATTGGACCATCTCGGGCGAAGGCATCTTCATCAACATGCTCGGTGGCGTATCGACCTTCCTCGGGCCGATGGTCGGCACCGTGCTGCTCTTGCTGCTCAACGACACCGTGACGCGGTTCACCGAATACCATGGCATCGTGCTTGGAATCGTCATCTTGTTCTTCGCGCTGGGCCTGCGCAAAGGCCTGCTGGACTTCGTCGCCGAATGGTTTTCGCAGCGGCGCGACGCAGGCGAGGGGCACTAGCGATGCTCGAGATCCGCAACCTCGCAAAATCCTTCGGCGGCGTGAAGGCGACCAACGACGTCTCGCTCGACTTTCCCGACGGCTCGCTCACGGCCGTGATCGGTCCGAACGGCGCGGGCAAGAGCACCTTCTTCAACCTCATCACCGGCGCGCTGAAGCCTGACAGCGGTGAGGTGCTGCTCGACGGCGTCGACCTCGCCGGCCGCTCGCCGCCGGAGATCGTCCGTCACGGCATCGGCCGAGCCTTTCAGGTCGCCAGCATCTTCAGGTCGCTGACGGTACAGGAGACCATGTTGGCTGCCGTCAGCGCCGACCAGCGCACCTCGGCGGTGCTGCACAAGCGTTTTCCCTTGCCGGAAACGCGCGATCGCGCCGAGCATGTGATGGAGCTGTTGGGCCTGGCGGGAAAACGCCATCGCACGGCCGCGACGCTGTCGCATGGCGACCAGAAGCTGCTCGATATTGCCCTTGCGCTGGTGCTCGAACCGAAGGTGCTGTTGCTGGACGAGCCCACCGCCGGCATGGGACCGGAAGAGCGCTGGCGCATGATCGACAAGGTGCGCGAGCTCTGGGAGACCCAGAAAATTACCGTCGTTTTCATCGAGCACGACATGGACATCGTGTTCAAGATCGCGCCCAAAATCGTCGTGCTCTGCTATGGCCGCATTCTGGCAACCGGGACGCCCGACGAGATCCGCAACAACAGCGCTGTGATCGAGGCTTATCTGGGTACTGAGCATGCGGGGGCGGCGGCATGAATGCTGTCGTCATTGAGGTCGCCGATCTCGACGTCTACTACGGCACCAGCCAGATTCTGTTCGGTGTCGGCCTCTCGGTGCGGCAGGGCGAGACCATGGCGCTGCTGGGCCGCAACGGCGCCGGCAAGTCCACCACGATGAAGGCGATCATGGGGCTGGCGCCGCCGCGGCGGGGCAAAGTAAGCCTGCGTGGTGCGGTGATCTCCGGCTGGAAGCCGTATCATATCGCGCGCGCCGGCCTCGGCTTCGTGCCGGAGGACCGCCAGATCTTTCCGGAGCACAGCGTCGAGGACAATCTGGTCATCGGCCGCAAGAAGGGACCGGAGGGCCAGGACGAATGGCCGATCAAGCGCATCTACGAGGTCTTCCCGTTGCTGGAGCCGCTGCGCCATCGTATCGCCGGGCGTCTCTCGGGCGGCGAACAGCAGATGCTGGCGATCGCGCGCACGCTGATGGGTAACCCCGCGCTCCTGTTGCTGGACGAGCCCAGCGAGGGGCTCGCGCCGATCATCGTGCAGCGGATCGGCGAGTTGTTGCGGCAGCTCCGAAGCATGGGATCGACCGTGCTGATTGCCGAGCAGAACATGCATTTCTGCCTGGGGCTCGCGAGCCACGCCACGATCATCGACAAGGGCCAGATCGTCTACGCCGCCGGAATCGACGAGCTGAAAGCTGATGAGGCGATCCGCCGGCGTTATTTGGCCCTGTGAGCCTGACGGGCGGTGCCCGAATAGTCGAGAAGAAGAAAACTGTTGTCTGGGGTCATTCGGGCGGAAGGAGTTTCCCTGCACAGGAGCAAAAACGCCAATCGCTTCCATTGCCGTTTGAGCGTGAAACGACGACATTCCCATCAGGAATTGATGGATTGACGGTCATGGAACGCACTGGATTTGAGCCCTTCGGCGAGCAATTGGTGTCCGCAACGGATGCCCAGCCGAAATCGCGCGCGTCGAAGCTCCTGCTGCGGGTCGGCACCGGGCTGTTCTGGTCGCTGGTGGCCGGAATCGTGCTGGCGCGCGCAGCATTCTTCGAACCAGGCGTCTATGACGGGTTCAGCCGGGTCGCCTCGCTGGCCAAAAGCCTGATCTTCTGAGGCCAATTTTTCCGGGTTGAGGACAGAACTTCTCTCGGCCCTGATATGTCGAAAACTTATTCCACATCGAGCCGGCGCTGCGTATAAATCTTTCTCCCTTGGGAGAGATTTGTGTCGCAGAATCAAGCATCCAGCCCGGCCGATGCCAAGCCGGCCACCGCCGCGAGCCGTATTTTCGGGCTGCTTCCAGGCATCCTCCTCTGTATCGTCGTTGCTGGCGTCTCGGCCCTGCTCGAAAGGGCGGAGCTTGGCGTCTTTGAGCATCCCTATGTGGAGGCGCTGGTGATGGCGATCCTGCTCGGGATGGCCCTGCGCAGCTTCTGGAAACCCGCGCCGCGCTGGCAGGCCGGTATTGCCTTCAGCGCAAAGCAGCTTCTCGAAGTCGCGGTCATGCTGCTGGGGGCCTCGATCAGCTTCGCCGCCATCGCGGCTTCCGGCGTGGCGCTGCTGGCGTCGATCGCGGCCGTCGTGGTGATTGCGCTGTGTGTCTCCTTCGGACTCGGCCGGATGCTGGGCCTGTCGACGCGGCTGTCGATCCTGATCGCCTGCGGCAACTCGATCTGCGGCAATTCGGCGATCGCCGCGGTAGCCCCGATCATCGGCGCCACCAATGACGAGATCGCATCGTCGATCTCCTTCACCGCAATCCTCGGCGTGATGATGGTGCTCGGCCTGCCGCTGCTGATTCCGCTGCTGCAATTGTCTGCCACGCAATACGGCATCCTCGCCGGTCTCACGGTCTATGCGGTGCCGCAGGTACTGGCCGCGACCGTCCCCGCCGGGCTCGTCGCGACGCAGATCGGCACGCTTGTGAAGCTGATGCGTGTGCTGATGCTCGGGCCGGTCGTCGTCGGCCTGTCGCTCGCCGCCTCACGCTGGAAGAGCGATGCCAAGAAGACCAGCGTCGGCTTCTTCCGCCTCGTCCCTTGGTTCATCCTCGGCTTTCTGGCGCTGGCGACTTTGCGGTCCCTCGAAATCGTGCCGGGGACGGTGGTCGGTCCGGTGACCAAGATCACGGGCTTTCTCACCGTGGTGTCGATGGCGGCCCTCGGACTCGGCGTCGACGTCCGCGTGCTCGCCAATGTTGGCGGGCGGGTGACGGCCGCGGTGACGCTGTCCCTGATGCTGCTGCTCGGCATCAGCATCGCCTTGGTGCACTGGTTCAAGTGAGAGAACCGCCGCTCTGGACTTCCAGAGCGAGACGTTTATTGGTCTTCGCAATGAAGCGGCGGCCAATTGAACGCAGCCGATCCGAGAATGAGCGAGGACGCTGGCCATGACGACACTGTCCGTAAATGACCTTCTCCCCGAGGATGGAACGAAAGGGACTCTGGTCGGCCGCGTCTGGCTGCCGCACGCGAACGGTCCGGCCGTAGTCGCCGTGCGCGGCGACGGCGTCTTCGACGTCACCTCGAAATTCCCCACCGTCAGCGCCCTCTGCGAGGAGGACAATCCGGCCAAGGCCCTGGCTGCGATCAAGGGCGAACGGATCGGCGATCTCGATGCCATTGTCGCCAACACGGCCCCCGATACGCGCGATTCGAAAAAGCCTTGGCTGCTTGCGCCGGTTGACCTCCAAACCCTGAAGGCCGCCGGCGTCACCTTTGCCATCTCGATGCTGGAGCGGGTGATCGAGGAGCGAGCAAAGGGCAACCCGGCCTCGGCCGAAGCGATCCGCAAGGAAGTGACGCGGCTGATCGGCGATGATCTGTCCAAGCTCAAGCCGGGTTCAGACCAGGCGATGCATCTGAAGCAGGTGCTGATCGATCAGAACGCCTGGAGCCAATATCTCGAGGTCGGCATCGGCCCCGATGCGGAGGTCTTCACCAAGGCGCCGACGCTATCCTCGGTCGGCACCGGCATGGATGCCGGCCTGCACCCGAAATCGACCTGGAACAACCCGGAGCCGGAGCTCGTGCTATTCGTGTCGAGCCGCGGCAAGATCGTCGGCGGTGCGCTCGGCAACGACGTCAATCTGCGCGACTTCGAGGGCCGTTCGGCGCTGCTGCTGTCGAAAGCCAAGGACAACAACGCCTCCTGCGCAATCGGACCGTTGCTGCGCCTGTTCGACGACAGTTTCACGCTCGACGACGCGCGCAAGCTCGACATCAGCCTGAACGTGACGGGAGCAGACGGCTTCGTTCTCGATGGCCATTCCTCAATCAGCAAGATCAGCCGCGATCCCACCGATCTGGTCGAGCAGACCATCGGCAAGGTGCATCAATATCCCGATGGGTTCGTGCTGTTCCTCGGCACGATGTTTGCGCCGGTCAAGGATCGCGACGCGCCAGGGCAGGGGTTCACCCACAAGCGCGACGACATCGTCACGATCGCAGCGCCGCAACTCGGCAAGCTCGTTAACCGGATGCGCAGCAGCGACGAGTGCGAGCCCTGGACCTTCGGCATCGGGGCGCTGATGAAGAACCTGGCGCAGCGTAAGCTGATTTAACACGTCACGTCTGGCGCTGACCTCCCGCGCGAACGTCCACAGGCCGTCATGCCCGGGCTTGTCCCGGGCATCCACGTTCTTTGTCATGCGAGGTGAGGGTGGATGGCCGTGACAGGCCCGGCCATGACGGGTGTCCGTGTCTAAACCCCCTACAATCTCCCTTCATCTCCCCGTTGCATTGGTGGAACAAAATCCCGCGGAGCGTGTCATAGAACCGTCGCGGCCTCCCTCAGTGCATTTTCCCCCAATAGTCAGATAATATGACTAGTCGGAACCGTTCTTCCGTGAAATAGTCGCGTTCGCCGCCTTTAAAAGCCGGCCTGAGGGTGTCATGCTACCAATCGGCGCCCCGGATAACATCTTGGGAGACTCGCCTGATGATCCTCAAAGCCCTCTTTGCGGCCAGCGCCACGGCCGCCTTGCTGCTCGCGCTGCCGGCAAATGCCGCCGAGCTCACCATCGGCTTCTCGCAGATCGGATCGGAGTCCGGCTGGCGCGCGGCTGAGACGTCGGTCTCCAAGCAGGAGGCCAGCAAGCGCAAGGTCAATCTCAAGATCGCCGACGCGCAGCAGAAGCAGGAGAACCAGATCAAGGCGATCCGCTCCTTCATCGCGCAAAACGTCGATGCCATCTTCCTCGCACCCGTAGTCTCGACCGGCTGGGACTCGGTGCTGAAGGAGGCCAAGGAAGCCAAGATCCCGGTGGTGCTGCTCGACCGCGATATCGATCCCTCCGGCAAGGAGCTCTATCTCACCGCCGTCACCTCCGACAGCGTGCATGAAGGCGAGGTCGCTGGCGACTGGCTCGCCAAAACGGTGGGCAGCAAACCCTGCAACATCGTCGAACTGCAGGGCACTGTCGGCGCCAGCGTCGCCACCAACCGCAAGAAAGGCTTCGACACCGCGATCGCCAAGCATGCGAACCTGAAGGTGGTGTGCAGCCAGACCGGCGACTTCACCCGCGCCAAGGGCAAGGAGGTGATGGAAAGCTTCATCAAGGCCGAGGGCGGCGGCAAGAATCTCTGCGCGGTCTACGCGCACAACGACGACATGATGGTGGGCGCCATCCAGGCGATGAAGGAAGCCGGTCTCAAGCCCGGCAAGGACATCCTCACGGTTTCGATCGACGCGGTCCCCGATATCTTCAAGGCGATGGTTGCCGGCGAAGCCAACGCCACGGTGGAGCTGACCCCGAACATGGCGGGCCCCGCGCTCGATGCCGTCGCAGCCTTCAAGGACAAGGGCACGGTTCCGCCGAAATGGATCCAGACCGAGTCCAAGCTCTATACCTCAGCCGATGATCCGCAGAAGATCTACGACAGCAAGAAGGGCCTCGGTTACTGAGGCGATCCCCCTTCGAAACCGCTGCACGAACGACTAGGCTGGGTGTCCGCTTCAATGGCGGGCACCCGTGGGAGTGAACTTGCCATGCAGAACGGCCCCGATCCTGCTCTGCCCCTTCTCAAGGTACGCGGGATCAGCAAGAGCTTCGGTGCTGTCCGCGCGCTGCAGGAGGTCGACTTCACGCTACGCGCCGGCGAGATCCATGCGCTGCTCGGCGAGAACGGCGCCGGCAAGTCCACGCTGATCAAGGTCGTCACCGGCGTGTTCCCGCGCGATGCCGGCATCGTCAGGATCGGCGGTGAAGAGATCGCGCCGCGTTCAGCGAAGGCGGCAGTGGCTGCGGGCATTGCCACCGTCTACCAGGAGGTCAATCTGCTGCCGAATCTCTCGGTCGCGCAGAACCTGTTTCTCGACCGCCAGCCGATGCGCTTCGGCATCGTGCGCGAAGGCGAGATGCGCCGTCGCGCCAAGGCGCTGCTCGCGGATTTCGGCCTCGACATCGACGTCGCCGCACCGCTCGGCAATTATTCGGTGGCCATCCAGCACGTCACGGCGATTGCCCGCGCGGTGGACCTCTCCGCGCGCGTGCTGATCCTGGACGAGCCGACCGCGAGCCTGGACCGACACGAGGTCGAGATCCTGTTCGGCATCATGCGCCAGCTCGCGAAACGCAGCATCGGCATCGTCTTCGTCAGCCATTTCCTCGACCAGGTCTACGAGATCTCCGATCGCATCACGGTGCTGCGCAACGGCCGCTTGGTCGGTGAGCGCGAGACGGCGTTCTTGCCGCGGCTCGAGCTGATCCGGATGATGCTTGGCCGCGAGCTTGCGGAGACCACAAATGAGCGGGCGGCCGCGAGGGAACATAAGACGCGCGAAATCTGCGCAAGCTTCGAGAATTACGGCAAGGCCGGCTATGTCGCCCCGTTCAATCTCGAGCTGCGCCGTGGCGAGGTCGTCGGCCTTGCCGGCCTGCTCGGCTCGGGCCGCACCGAGACGGCGCGGCTGGTGTTCGGCGCCGAGCGCGCCGATGGCGGGAAGGCGAGGGTGGAGGGTGCGCCGGTGCGGTTGCAGTCGCCACGCGATGGCGTCCGCCACGGTTTCGGCTATTGCCCGGAGGAGCGCAAGACCGAGGGCATCGTCGCCGAGCTCACGGTGCGCGAGAACATCGCCCTCGCGCTCCAGGCCAAGCGCGGCCTGCACCGCCCGCTGTCGCGCCGCGAGCAGGACGAGATCGCGCGCCGCTACGTCAAGATGCTCGACATCCGTCCGCCCGATGCCGAGCGCCCCGTCGGCCTGCTGTCGGGCGGCAACCAGCAGAAGGTTCTGCTGGCACGCTGGCTTGCGACCTCGCCGCGGCTCCTGGTGCTGGACGAGCCGACCCGCGGCATCGACGTCGGTGCGCACGCCGAGATCATCCGCCTGATCCGCGAGCTCTGCGACGACGGCCTCTCGTTGCTCGTGATCTCCTCCGAGCTCGATGAGATCGTGACCTATTCCGACCGCGTGGTGGTGTTGCGCGACCGCGCCCATGTCGAGGAGCTCGCGGGCGAGGCGGTCGACGTCGGCAACATCTTGGCGGCCATTGCCGCCGACAGTGTCGCTGTTGCGCTTGAGGCCCACACATGACAGCGCTGTTGCCGCGCCGCGGCCTTGCCCAGATCCTGGCGTTGATCGTCATCCTTGCGGTCGACCGCGTGGTGTCGCCGCAATTCTTCGACCTGCGCCTCCAGGACGGCCGTCTGTTCGGCAGCCTGATCGACGTGCTCAATCGCGGCACGCCGGTGGCTCTGCTGTCGCTCGGCATGGTGCTGGTGATCGCGACGCGCGGCATCGATCTGTCGGTCGGTGCGGTGATGGCAATCGCGGGCGCGATCGCGGCGAGCCTCGCCGACACTCACAGTCTGGCCGTGGTTCTGGCGGCAGCGCTCGGCGCAGGCCTGATTTGCGGCCTGTGGAATGGATTCCTGGTCGCGGTGCTCGGCATGCAGCCGATCGTGGCGACGCTGATCCTCATGGTGGCGGGACGCGGCATCGCCCAGCTGATCACCGAGGGGCGCATCGTGACCTTCTCGTCGCCCGATCTGGTCTGGCTCGGCAACGGTGCCATTCTCGGCGTGCCCGTGCCGGTCGCGATTGCGCTCGGCATGCTGATCCTGACCGGCGCGGTCGTGCGCGGCTCCGCGCTCGGGCTGCTGATCGAGGCGACCGGCGGCAATGCGCGCGCGAGCGAGCTTGCCGGCGTCAGCACCCGTGCGATGATCCTGTCGGTCTATGTCTGGTGTGGCGTCTGTGCGGCGCTGGCCGGCGTGATCGCGGCCGCCGACATCATGGGGGCGGACGCGAACAATGCCGGGCTCTGGCTCGAGCTCGATGCGATCCTGGCCGTTGTGATCGGCGGCACGTCGCTGTTCGGGGGCCGCTTCAGCCTCGTGCTTGCCGTGCTCGGCGCGCTGATCATCCAGACCATGAACACTGGCATCCTTTTGTCGGGCTATCCGCCGGAGTTCAACTTGCTGGTCAAGGCGGTGGTGGTGCTCACGGTGCTGCTGTTGCAATCGCCGAAGCTGACCGGGTTTGCCGGCATCGCCGCGCGGTTGCGGAGGACGAAGGCATGAGAGGCCTGCCGCCCGCCCTCATCACGGCGATCGTGCTCGTCGCGGGTTTTGCGGCGTGCGCGGTGCAGTTTCCCAACATCGCCTCGACCCGTGTCGTCGGCAATCTCCTCACCGACAACGCTTTCCTCGGCATCGTCGCGGCCGGCATGACCTTCGTCATCATCTCCGGCGGTATCGATCTCTCGGTCGGCTCGGTGATCGGATTCACAACCGTCTTCGTTGCGCTCGCGATCGAGCGCTGGGGTATGCCGCCACTAGTCGCTTTCGTCGCCGTCCTCGCACTCTCGGCAGCTTTTGGAGCGGCGATGGGTGCGGTCATACATGTCTTCGATCTCCCGCCGTTCATCGTGACGCTGGCGGGGATGTTCCTGGCCCGCGGTGCGAGCTTCCTGCTCTCCACCGAATCCATCCCGATCACCGCGCCGATCTATTCCACCGTGTCGGACTTCGCCTTGCGATTGCCGGGCGGCGGGCGGTTGACCGCGATCGCGATCATCATGCTTGTGATCGTCATCGGCGGCGCCTTGTTGTTGCATCTCACGAGATTTGGCGCCAATGTCTACGCGCTCGGCGGCAGCCGGGCGACCGCGAGCCTGATGGGCGTTGCGGTCGGCACGATGACGGTGAAGATCTACATGCTGTCGAGCCTGCTCGCAGGTATTGCCGGCATCGTTTTCTCGTTCTACACCAGCGCCGGATATTCGCTCTCCGCCGTCGGCGTCGAGCTCGACACCATCGCCGCCGTCGTGATCGGCGGCACGCTGCTCACGGGCGGGCAGGGCTCGGTGGTCGGCACTTTCCTCGGCGTGTTGATCCAGGGCCTGATCCAGACCTACATCAATTTCGACGGCACGCTGTCGAGCTGGTGGACCAAGATCGCGACCGGCGTATTGCTGTTCGTCTTCATTGCCTTGCAGCAAGGGCTTGTCGCGCTCGCGCGCCGGCCCGTGGCCAAGAGCGCGGGAGCTGCCACATGACCTCGCGCATCGTCGTCATCCCGACGCGGCGGGCCCACTCCAACCATGCGGAGGTGGCCCGCTCGATCGGCATCGACATCATCGCCGGCCGTTATGCGGAGGGCACGCGCCTGCCGGGTGACGCAGAGATGATCGCGATGTTCGGCGTGTCGCGGCCGGTGCTGCGCGAGAGCGTGAAGACGCTGGTCGCCAAAGGGCTGCTCACCACCAAGGCGCGGGTCGGCACCGTCGTGCGCGAGCGCGGCGCCTGGAACATGTTCGATGCGGACGTGCTGGCGTGGCATCTGGATGCCGGCATCGACAAGCGTTTCCTCAACGACCTCGCCGAGATACGTCTCGCGGTGGAGCCGCGCGCGGCGATGCTGGCGGCCGCGCAGCGGTCGGAGGAGGATCTGACCGAGCTTCGGCGCAGCATGGAGCGCATGCGGCTCGAAGCGTCCGATTCCGTCAGTTTTGCGGATGCCGACCTCGCGCTGCACATCGCCGTGGCACGCGCCTCCGGCAATCTGTTCATGCGGTCGATCGGCCACGTCATCGAAGCCGCGCTTCGCGCCTCGTTCCTGCTGAGCGCTCCCGTGGAATCGGCTGACCGCGATACGGTGCTGCTCTGGCACCAGAAGATCGTCGATGCGATCGCGGCCGGCGATGCCGCTGCCGCCTCGGAGGCGATGGTCCACGTCATTCACAACGGCATGCGCCGTCACGATGGTACGGTGATCGAGACCGCTCCAGCCGCGGCGTTGCCACCCGTGCAGTCCGGAGAGAGATCGTGACCGAACTTCGCATCGCCATCGTCGGCTTCGGCAAGATCGCACGCGACCAGCACCTCAGTGCGATCGCCGCGGTGCCGGGCGCGACGCTGACTGCAATTGCCAGCCGCAACGCCTCGCTGCCGGGGCTGCCGCATTTTGCCACCATCGAGGAGCTGCTGGAAAAGGGGCCGCCGATCGATGCGGTTTCGCTCTGCACCCCGCCGCAGGTGCGCCGCTCCCAGGTCGCCGCGGCGCTCGCGGCCGGCAAGCATGTCATGCTGGAGAAGCCGCCGGGCATGGGTGTTGCCGAGCTCGATCCGCTGATCGCGATGGCGGCAGAAGCAAAGCGAACGCTGTTTGCGACCTGGCATTCGCGTCATGCGCCGGCGGTCGAGCCCGCTCGGGAATGGCTCGCGGCGCGACGCATCAAATCGGTGCACATCAGCTGGAAGGAGGATGTTCGCGTCTGGCATCCCGGTCAGAGCTGGATCTGGGAACCGGGCGGCCTCGGCGTGTTCGATCCCGGCATCAACGCGCTGTCGATCCTGACCAAGATCCTGCCAAAGCCCGTGTTCGTCACCGCAGCCGAGCTGGCGTTCCCCGCCAATTGCCAGGCTCCGATCGCAGCGAGCCTGACGCTGACCGACATCGACGGCCTGCCTGTTACCGCCGAGTTCGATTTCCGCCAGACCGGGCCGCAGAGCTGGGATATCCTCGTCGAAACCGAGCAGGGCCGGATGACGCTGTCCGGCGGCGGCAGGCACATGGCGATCGAGGGAAAGACCGTTGCCGAGGCGCCCGACGAGGAATATCGGGAGCTTTACCGGCGCTTCGTCGCGCTCGCGGCGACCGGCGCAAGCGACGTCGATCTCGCACCGCTCCGCCTCGTCGCCGACGCCTTCCTGCTCGGCAAGCGCACCGTCGTCGAATCGTTCGTGGACTAGACATGGCCGCATCAAGAATCACGAAGGATGTTTTTGGAACGCTGCCCGACGGCCGCGAGGTCGAGCGCATCGTGCTGCGCGGCGAGGGAGGTTTCGAGGCGCGCATCATCACCCATGGCGCGGTGTTGCAAGCGCTGATCGCGCCCGATGCCAGGGGAGGCCACGACGACATCGTTCTTGGGCATGACGCGTTCGCCGGCTATCTTGCGGAACGAAAGTTCTTGGGCGCCACCGTCGGCCGCTACGCCAACCGCATCGCGAAAGGACAGTTTTCGCTCGATGGCGAGACCGTGCAGCTTGCCGTCAACAACGGCCCGAATGCGCTGCACGGCGGGCTCGATGGATTCGATCGCAAACTCTGGGACATCGCGGAAATCGACGACGGCGCCGCGCCCGGGGTGATGCTCACCTACACGAGCCCGCATGGCGAGGAGAATTATCCCGGCAAGCTCGACGTCCGCCTGACCTATCGCATCACCGGCCCGACCGAGCTGTCTCTGACCATGGAGGCGCGGACCGATCGTCCCACCATCGTCAACTTGACCAACCACAGCTTCTTCAATCTGGAAGGCGCGGCGTCAGGCACGCCCATTCTCGATCACAGACTAATGGTCGCCGCCGAGCATTTCCTCGCCATCGACCCCACCGCCATTCCGCTATCCGGACCGCCGCGCGCAGTGGCCGGCACGCCGTTCGACTTCCGCGAGCCTCGGCCGGTTGGAGAGCGGATCCGGCAAAACGATGAGCAATTGCGCAACGGCAGGGGTTACGACCACACCTACTGCCTCGCCCGTGACGGCAAGCTCGCGCTCGCGGCGCGGCTGGAGGCGCCGCGCTCCGGGCGGATCATGGAGCTGTTGACCGACCAGCCTGGTCTTCAGGTTTATTCCGGCAATTATCTCGACGGCACGATCTCGGGGAAGGGCGGCAAGCTGATCCGGCAGTCCGACGCGATGTGCCTGGAGCCGCACATCTGGCCCGACGCGCCGAACCGGCCTGATTTTCCGAGCCCGCGCCTCGATCCCGGCCAGGTCTATCGCCATCACACGGTCTATCGCTTTGCAGTGAGGACGCCCTGATGGAACAGGTCCCCACGTCAATTCTCTCGAACGATCCCTGCCATCTCGGCGAGGGGCCGACCTATGACGCGACCACCAACACCGCCTGGTGGTTCGACATTCGCGAGGGACGGCTGTTCGAGGCGCAGCTTGGCGGTGGTGCGATCCGCGTCCACGCGCTAGGCCGGATGGCGAGCGCGCTCGGGCGCATCGATGCCGAACGGCAGCTGGTCGTCGCCGAGGACGGGCTCTACGTCCGCACGCTCGCCGACGGCGCGATGACGCTGTTCCTTCCGCTCGAAGCGGACAATCCCGACACGCGCTCCAATGATTGCCGCGTGCACCAGTCCGGCACGTTCTGGATCGGGACCATGGGCAAGAAAGCCGAGCCGAACGCAGGCGCGATCTACGCGCTCCACCGCGGCAAGATCTCGACTTTGTTTTCCGGCATCAGCATCCCCAATTCGATCTGCTTCTCGCCGGATGGTGGCACAGGCTATTTCACCGACACCCCGCGCGCCGTGCTCTACGCCGTGCCGCTCAATCCCGCGACCGGGCTGCCGCGCGCCGAGCCGGAGGTGTTGCTGCGCCATACCGGTATCGGCGGCCTCGACGGTTCGGTGTGCGACGCTGACGGGAAAATCTGGAACGCGTGCTGGGGCGCGAGCCGCGTCGACGTCTACTCTCCGCAGGGCGAGCGTCTGCGCTCGCTGAGCGTGCCGGCCAAGCAGGCGAGCTGTCCGGCTTTCGTCGGTCCCGATTTGTCGCGCCTCCTCGTCACGTCGGCGTGGCAGGATATGGACGCGGCGGCACGCGCCTCCGATCCGCAAGCCGGTTACACCTTTCTTTTGGAGGCCTCCGCCCGCGGTCGCGCGGAGCCTGACGTCAAGCTCGCATAGGAGACTTTAGAGCCGTTCCACGACCAAGTTCTCGACGACAGCAAGAAACAATCTGACACCCAAGGGAGTGAAACATGCTGAAACTGAAGACGACATTCCTCGCGCTGGCCCTGGCCGGCGCCGCGACGATGGCCACAGGCCTCACCGCCTCCGCGCAGGACAAGGCGACCGTCGGCATTGCCATGCCGACCAAGTCCTCGGCGCGCTGGATCGACGACGGCAACAACATGGTCAAGGTGCTGAAGGAGCGCGGCTACAACACCGACCTGCAATATGCCGAGGACGACATCCCGAACCAGCTCTCGCAGGTCGAGAACATGGTCACCAAGGGCGCCAAAGCGCTGGTGATCGCCGCGATCGACGGCACCACGCTGTCCGACGTGCTCAAGCAAGCCAAGGCAAAAGGCATCATCGTGATCGCCTATGATCGCCTGATCCGCGGCACGCCGAACGTCGACTATTACGCGACCTTTGACAATTTCCAGGTCGGCGTCTTGCAGGCGCAGTCTATCGAGCAGGGGCTCGGGCTGAAGGATGGCAAGGGCCCGTCCAACATCGAGCTGTTCGGCGGTTCGCCCGACGACAACAACGCCTACTTCTTCTACAACGGCGCCATGAGCGTGCTGAAGCCCTATATCGACAGCGGCAAGCTCGTCGTCGCCTCGGGCCAGATGGGCATGGACAAGGTCGCGACACTCCGCTGGGACGGTGCCACCGCCCAGGCCCGCATGGACAATCTGCTCAGCGCCTACTACGGCAACAAGAAGCTCAACGCCGTGCTTTCGCCCTATGACGGCATCTCGATCGGCATCATCTCCTCGCTGAAAGGCGTCGGCTATGGCAACGCCGATCAGCCGATGCCGATCATTTCGGGTCAGGACGCCGAGGTGCCCTCGATCAAGGCGATGCTGCGCGGCGACCAGTACTCGACCATCTTCAAGGACACCAGGGACCTCGCCAAGGTGACCGCCGACATGGTCGACGCCGCGCTGGGGGGCAAGCAGGTCACGGTCAATGACACCAAGACCTATGAGAACGGCGTCAAGACCGTGCCGTCCTATCTGCTCAAGCCGGTCGTGGTCTACAAGGACAATTGGGAGAAGGTTCTGGTCGAGAGCGGCTACTACAAGAAGTCGCAGTTCCAGTAAGCTCTCTTTCCTTGTCCCCGCATCCGGGCAGGGAGGAGCGCTTTATGGGACGGAAACGGATGTCTACATACTCGTCATGCCCGGGCTTGTCCCGGGCATCCACGTCGTTCCCTGCAGGCAGCGGCACGTGGATGGCCGGGACAGGCCCGGCCGTGACGACGTCGAAGAGACCTGGAGTCTGACACGATGACCGCCATGCTGGAGATGCGCAACGTCAGCAAAAGCTTTGCCGGCGTCCAGGCGCTGCGCGACGTCAATTTTTCGGTTCACGCCGGGCAGATCCACGCGCTCGTGGGCGAGAACGGCGCCGGCAAGTCGACGCTGATGAAGGTGCTCAGCGGGGTCTATCCGCATGGCAGCTACGAAGGCACCATCGTCTTCGACGGTGAGGAGCGGCGCTTCCGCGACATCAACGATTCCGAGGCGCTCGGCATCATCATCATCCATCAGGAGCTGGCGCTGATCCCGCTGATGTCGATCGCGGAAAACATCTTCCTGTCGCATCCGCCCTCAAAGTTCGGTGTGATCGACCGCGACGAGGTCTACCGGCGCACGCGTGAGCTGCTGGCGCAAGTCGGCCTGAAGGAATCCCCGGACACCCTGATCACCGATCTCGGTGTCGGCAAGCAGCAGCTGGTCGAAATCGCCAAGGCGCTTTCTAAGCGGGTGCGGATGCTGATCCTGGACGAGCCGACCGCGAGCCTCAACGAGGCCGACAGCGCCGCGCTGCTGGAACGCCTGATGGTGTTCCGCGAGCAGGGCATCGGTTCGATCCTGATCTCGCACAAGCTCAACGAGGTGGCCAAGGTGGCCGACCACATCACCGTGCTGCGCGACGGCCGCACCGTCGACAGCATCGATTGCCGCGCCGAGCCGATCCAGGAAGACCGCATTATCCGCAGCATGGTCAATCGCGACATGGCTCACCGTTTCCCGGAGCGCAGCGTGAAGATCGGCGAGCCCGTGCTCGAAGTCGCGAACTGGTCGGTCTATCACCCCATCCATCCCGAACGGCAGGTGATCAAGAACGTCAATTTCGGCGTCAGGCGCGGCGAGGTCGTCGGCATTGCCGGGCTTATGGGCGCCGGCCGCACCGAATTCGCCATGAGCCTGTTCGGCCGCTCCTGGGGCACCAATGTCAGCGGCAAAATCCTGCTCGAGGGCAGAGACATGGTGCTGCCGAGCGTCGCGGCGGCGATCGACGCGGGCCTTGCCTATGTCACCGAAGATCGCAAGCAGCTCGGCCTGATCCTGGCCGACGACGTCCGCAAGAACATTACGCTGGCCAGCCTCGATCAGGTCGCACCGAAACGCGTGATCGACGACATCGCGGAACTGAAGATCGCCAGCGACTATCGCACGCGCATGCGTATCCGTTGCTCCGACGTCTACCAGGAGACCGGCCAGCTCTCCGGCGGCAACCAGCAGAAGGTGGTGCTGTCGAAATGGCTGATGACCGACCCCAAGGTCCTGATCCTGGACGAGCCGACGCGGGGCATCGACGTCGGTGCCAAATATGAGATTTACTGTATCATCAACGAGCTGGCGGAGGCCGGTCGAGGCGTCGTGGTGATCTCCTCGGAGATGCCGGAGCTGCTCGGCATATGTGACCGCATCTGCGTCATGAACGACGGCGCCTTTGTCGGCGAGTTCAAGGGCGCGGACGCGACGCAGGAAAAGATCATGCGCGCCATCATGCGCAACGAAAGAAACATCGGGAACGCCGCGCCCGCGGCCGCGGAAATGGGAGGAATGCAGCCATGACCGACAAGACGGTATCGCTGCCCGAGGAGCGCCGGCACGGCAGCTTCATCAAGAACAATTTGCGCAACTACGGCATGCTGATGTCGCTGGTCGCGATCATGCTGTTCTTCCAGGTCATGACCGGCGGCACGCTGCTGCAGCCACTGAACCTGACCAACCTCGTGCTCCAGAACAGCTACATCGTCATCATGGCGCTCGGTATGCTGCTGGTGATCGTTACCGGCCACATCGACCTGTCGGTCGGCTCGGTCGCCGGCTTCGTCGGTGCCGTGGCCGCCGTGCTGATGGTGACTTACAAGGTCGACTACACGCTCGCCTTCATCGCCTGCCTGGTGCTGGGAGCGGCGATCGGTGCGGCGCAGGGCTATTGGGTCGCCTATTTCAAGATCCCGTCTTTCATCGTGACGCTGGCGGGCATGCTGGTGTTCAAGGGCCTCGCGCTGGCGGTGCTGCAGGGTCAGTCACTGGGCCCGTTCCCGGCGACCTTCCAGAAGCTGTCGTCCGGCTTCATTCCCGAGCTGCTGCCCGAGGCCGGCACGCTGCATCCGACATCCATGCTGATTGGCGCCGTGCTCGCGCTCGGCCTGGTCTATGCCGGCGCCAAGGGTCGCTCGCGCGAGCAGTTGCACGGCATCGAGGTCGAGCCGTATGCGTTCTTTCTGGGGAAGAGCGTTCTGCTCGCCTGTGCGGTCCTCTATTTCACCTATCTGATCGCCTCGCATCGCGGCCTGCCGAACGTGCTTGTGATCATGACCGCGTTGATCGCACTCTATGGCTTCGTCACCCGTCGCACCGTGATCGGCCGGCAGGTCTATGCTGTCGGCGGCAATGCGAAGGCGGCAAAACTGTCGGGTATCAAGACCGAGCGGCTGACTTTCTTCACCTTCGTCAACATGGGTGTGCTCGCAGCGCTTGCCGGCCTCGTGTTCGCGGCGCGCCTCAACACGGCGACCCCGAAGGCCGGCCTCGGCTTCGAGCTCGACGTCATCGCCGCCTGCTTCATCGGCGGTGCCTCGGCCTATGGCGGGGTCGGGCGCGTCGGCGGCGCCGTGGTGGGCGCCATGATCATGGGCGTGATGAATAACGGCATGTCCATCCTCGGCATCGGCATCGACTACCAGCAGGTCATCAAGGGCCTGGTGCTGCTCGGGGCGGTTTGCATCGACGTATACAATCAGCGGCGGTAGTATCTTCTTTGTCCCTGACGCACCGCGACATATCATGCCGCGATGCCGAGCCGGGAACCCGCTTGCAGCCATGGGCTCCGGCCCTGCAACGCACCGCGCCGCAAGAGCGGCGCGCTGCGTTGCGTCCGGGGCACGAGACGTCATTCCCGAAACTTATTGCGTCGTGAACAGCACCGTCGCGATCGCGACGGAGAGGCTCACGGCCGATACGGTTGCCACGCTCGACAGCACCCCCATTCGTCGAAGCACGATGGCGAAGACGATGATGATCGGTGTCGCGGTCATCAGGCCGATTTGTGCATCGCTCATCGCATCGCTCGCCATTTTGTGGAGCCGCCGGATTGCAGCCATCCTATGAAGGTGGGCCGGGCAGAACGTTGCGACAGCACAAATACGCTGCTGTCTGGTTGCACCATTTGTCCGGCGACAACGTCGGGAGTGCACCGGGGGGATTATCTGTACGGCGTCTTGATCAGGAAATCGGATGTCCGCGACGGATTGCGAGCAACAAGAGACCGGCTGGGGTATTCTGGAAGATCTTTCCGGCGATCCCATGATCTGGGTGCTGATCTTCAGCGAACTCGCCGCGTTCGGCCTGTTCCTCGGTGCTTTCGTCGTCGCACGCGCGCTTCAACCGGCGGTCTTCGCCGCCGGGCAGGCCACGCTTGATCCTCACTTGGCCGGAATCAACACCATCGTGCTCGTGACCAGCGGCTGGGCCGCCGCACGCGCGACAGCCTCTGCACGGGCGGGCGAAAGGGCACGTGCACGCAGCTGGCTGTTCGGCGCCATGGCCCTTGGCGGCGTCTTCATCGCGGTCAAGCTGTACGAATATGCCGGCGAGATCGCGTCGGGCAACGGCCTCGAGACCAGCCCGTTCTTCACGTTGTACTTCCTCCTCACCGGATTCCATCTCCTGCATGTCGGCCTCGGCATCGTGATCCTGGCCGTCGTTTCGCCAGGCGCCCGGGCGGCAAGCGTCGAGACCGGCACCGCGTTCTGGCACATGGTCGACCTTCTCTGGGTCGTGATGTTTCCGATCATTTATCTGGTGCACGCATGATTCAGGATCGTCTCGACATCGCCTGGATCATCTTGATCGGCCTTGCGCTTGCGATGCTTCTGGTCCCGCCGCTGGTGCCGCGCCCTTTGCTCGCCAACGCCTTGCTGCTGACGTTTGCCGCCATCAAGGGCCGCCGCATCGTGCTCGACTTCCTCGATCTTCGCTCGGCGCCGGCACTTTGGCGCGGCCTCGTCAGCGCCTGGGTCGTCACCGTGGTGCTATTCGCCTGGCTCGCGTCGGCCATCGCTGCGCTGATCTGACGCGCTCATTGCGCCCTGACAAAGAACGGACCGGGCCGAGCGGCAATAAATCGCACATCGCGATTTCGCAGGAATCAAAACCGGAAAGGATCGGCAATGGCTGAACGCCTGACCAAGTCCGCCGCTCGGAACGTCTTCTACGGCGGCTCGGCCTTCTTCTTCGCCATTTTTATAGGGCTGACGGCGCACAGCCATTATTACATGGCCACGACGTCCACGGACGCAACGACGCTGACGTCCTCGGTCGCCCGCGGCAAGCACGTCTGGGAGAAGAACTCCTGCATCAACTGCCACACGCTGCTGGGCGAGGGCGCCTATTTCGCGCCCGAGGTCGGCAACGTCTGGGATCGCTGGGGCGGCAAGGAGGATCCGGCCGCTGCACGCGAAACGCTGAAGGCCTGGATGCAATCGCAGCCCTCGGGCGCGGAAGGCCGGCGGCAGATGCCGCAGTTCAACCTGACCGACCAGGAGCTCAACGATCTCGCCGACTTCCTGCAATGGGTCAGCACGATCAAGCGTCAGAGCTGGCCGCCGAACAAGGCCGGTTGAGCGTGCTGCTTTCTTCTTCTCAAGACAGAGAGAACCCGAGATGAAATATCAAACCCAGAAAGTCGCGATGCTGTATTTCTACGGCGCGCTGACCTTGTTCCTGGCCCAGGTCCTGTTCGGCCTCCTCGCCGGAACCATCTACGTCCTGCCCAATACCCTGTCGACCCTCCTGCCGTTCAACATCGTCAGGATGATCCACACCAACGCGCTGATCGTGTGGTCGCTGATCGGCTTCATGGGGGCGACCTATTACCTACTGCCGGAAGAGACCGAGACCGAGCTGTACAGCCCGCTATTGGCGAAGATCCAGTTCTGGATGTTCTTCGGAGCAGCAGGCGTCGCCGTGGTCGGCTATCTCTTCCATTATCACGAGGGCCGCGAGTTCCTCGAACAACCCTTCATCATCAAGGTCGGCATTGTCGTCGTCTGCCTGATGTTCCTGTTCAACGTCACGATGACGGCCCTGAAGGGCCGCAAGACCACGGTCACCAACATCCTGTTGTTCGGCCTGTGGGGCGTCGCGATCTTCTTCCTGTTCGCCTTCTACAACCCGGCGAACCTTGCCGTCGACAAGATGTACTGGTGGTACGTCGTCCATCTCTGGGTCGAAGGCGTCTGGGAGCTGATCATGGCCTCCGTCCTCGCCTATCTCATGATCAAGCTCAACGGCATCGATCGTGAGGTCGTGGAAAAGTGGCTCTACGTCATCATCGGCCTTGCCTTGTTCTCGGGCATTCTCGGGACCGGCCATCATTTCTACTGGATCGGCGCGCCCGGTTACTGGCAGTGGATCGGTTCATTATTTTCCACGCTCGAGGTTGCGCCGTTCTTCACCATGGTGATCTTCACGGTGCAGATGACATGGAAGGCCGGCCGCAAGCATCCGAACCGCGCTGCGCTGTTGTGGTCGGTCGGCTGCTCGGTGATGGCGTTTCTCGGCGCCGGCGTCTGGGGCTTCCTGCACACGCTGTCCTCGGTGAACTACTACACCCACGGCACGCAGGTCACCGCGGCGCACGGCCATCTCGCCTTCTTCGGCGCCTACGTGATGTTGAACCTGTCGGTGATGGCCTATGCAATCCCGCAACTCAAGGGACGTGCGCCCTACAACCAGTGGCTCAGCATGACGAGCTTCTGGATCATGTGCACGGCGATGATGACCATGACTTTCGCGCTGACCTTCGCCGGCGTGGTCCAGGTCCATCTCCAGCGCGTGCTCGGTCAGGGGTACATGGACGTGCAGGACCAGCTCGCGATGTTCTACTGGGTCCGACTCGGCTCCGGTGTATTCGTCGCGATCTCCGCGCTGATGTTCGTCTGGGCCGTGCTGGTGCCGGGCCGCGAGAAGCAGGCGACCGTTTCCGCCGCGCTGCAGCCGGCTGAGTGAACGAAAAGGGCGGCTGCGGTTTACCGCGGCCGCCTGCTTCCTGGAAAATCCGGAGAGATCTCATGAAAGCGGCCCTTCACACGGTGATCGCGGCGCCCGAGTTGCCGGCCTATGTTCCGTCCGGAAACGAATGCGCGCTTTTCGAACATGCCTGGCGACGTCGTCTGCCGGTTCTGCTGAAGGGGCCGACCGGCTGCGGCAAGACGCGCTTCGTTGCGCATATGGCGGCGCGGCTGGGCCTGCCGCTTCACACGGTTTCCTGTCACGACGATCTCACCGCCGCCGATCTCACCGGGCGCTATCTGCTCAGGGGCGGCGACACCGTGTGGACCGATGGTCCGCTGACGCGCGCGGTGCGCGAAGGCGGCATCTGCTATCTCGACGAGGTCGTGGAGGCCCGCAAGGACGTCACCGTGGTGCTGCATCCTCTGACCGACGATCGCCGCATCCTGCCGCTCGAGCGAACCGGCGAGGAACTGGCGGCGCCGGGCAGCTTCATGCTCGTGGTCTCCTACAATCCGGGCTACCAGACGCTGTTGAAGGCGCTGAAGCCATCGACGCGGCAACGCTTCATAGCCATCGAATTCGGCTTCCTACCGGCCGAGCAGGAGATCGCCGTGGTGGCCGCCGAAAGCGGGCTGTCGCCAGAGCGGGTGCGGCCGCTGGTGAGCCTGGCGGGCCGGCTGCGCGCGCTCAGGGGCCACGATCTAGAGGAGGGTGTCTCGACCCGGCTCCTCGTCTATTGTGCGACCCTGATTGCCGCGGGCACGCCGGTCGCCGATGCCGTGCTGGCGGGCATGATCGAGCCGCTGACTGACGATTGCGACGTGAAGGCGGCGCTGCTGGACGTCGCCCGCGCCGTCATCGGGTGAGGCGCCCCGCTCATGCTCGACTTCCTCGAACTGGAAGAGACGGTCGGTCGTGCCTGGCACAGGATGGTCGGCGGCACCGCGAGCTATCCGGTTCACGACGACCACGCCGTTGCACTGACCGAAGTGAAGGGCCGGCTCGCGGTGATGTTCCGCGCACTCGGCGGTGAGACAGGCGTGCAGCTCGCAAGCGCAGGCGCACGCCGGGCAGGCCATCGTCTCGGCTGGCGGCAGCGCATCGGCCTTGGCGACGAGCGCCTCGAACAGCCGGGGCGCGACGCCGCAACGATCTTCCTCCCCGATCGCATTGCGATCTTTCCCGACCGCGTCTTGAATGCATCGCTTTATCGCTGGCTTGCGGCGTGGTTCGCGGCCGCGCCGATCGAGGCCTTCGCGGAAACTGATCCGTTGCGGCGGGACCTTCTGGTGTTGCGCCGTGCGAGCGAGACTACGGTCTGGGTGCTCTTGCAGTTTCCCGGCCTTGTCGCCGATTACGCGCAGCTTGCCGCAGCAACCGCCGAGGCAAGGCCCCGTCGTTCCATGCCGCGAATCGAGCAGGAGGTCGAGCAGATCGTGCTGGCCCTGCTCGGAGCCGGCAAGCCTCCTGCAGGCAAGCTGTGGCAGGCGATGATGGGGGCGGGCTCGCTGCCCGACAAGGCGCCGCCGGGCTATCATTCGATCCTGCCGTGCCCGCTCTGGGGGGACTGCTGGACGCGCGAGCTTTCGCCCGCACATGCCGGCGAGGATGAGTGCGCACCGGGCGCAGAAGCGGCGGCCGATGATAATCGCAAGCGCCTCGCCGTCCGCGAGCGCGAGGACGGCGCCAATCGCCGCGACCCTTTCGTGCTCAACCGCTTCGAGAAGATCCTCGCGATGGCCGAGATGGTCAATGTCGACCGTCCCGCCGATGACAGCGAGGACGAGGATGCGCAGAAGGCAGCCGACGATCTCGAGGAGATCACGCTCAGCCGCCGCAGCGGCAAGCCGGCGAGCCGGTTCAAATTCGATCTCGACCTGCCACCGGAGACCCTCGACGCCTCGCCATTGAATGCAGAACTGACCTATCCCGAATGGGACTACCGCAGCGGCTCCTATCTGCCGGATCACTGCCGCGTGCTCGCCGGCGCGGCCCCTGAACGAGGCGAGAGCTGGACGCCCGATGAGACCATGCGCCGGCACGTTCGACAGGTCCGCCGTCGCTTCGAGGCCTTGCGGCCGCGTCGCGAATTGTTGCGCGCCCAGGCCGATGGAGATGACCTCGATCTCGATGCGCTGGTGCGGGCGAGATGCGATCTGCGCGCCGGCAGCAGCGGCGGTCTCGATCGCGTCCACATGGCGATGCGGCCGCAGGGGCACGATCTCGCCGTCACGCTGCTGGTCGACGTCTCGCTCTCCACGGACGCCTGGGTCGACGGCTATCGCGTGCTCGATGTCGAGAAGGAAGCGCTGCTGGTCCTCGCCCACGGGCTGTCGGCTTGCGGAGATCATCACAGCATCCTGACCTTCACTTCGCGCCGGCGCTCCTGGGTAAGGCTCGAGACTGTCAAGGCGTTCGGCGAGCCGATGAGCGGGGCGGTGGAGCGCCGCATCGGAGCGCTCAAGCCCGGCTATTACACACGAATCGGCGCGGCGGTGCGCCATGCCTCGGCCGAGCTCGCCCGACAACCGCAACGCAAGAAGCTGCTGCTCGTTCTCACCGATGGGAAGCCGAATGACGTCGATCACTATGAAGGGCGCTTTGCGCTCCAAGACACCAGGAAATCCGTGCAGGAAGCGCGCCGGCTCGGCATGGCGGTCTTCGGCGCGACGATCGACGCGACGGCCCAATCCTACTTTCCGACGTTGTTCGGACGCGGTGGGTACGCCATCGTCGGCAACATCAAGCGATTGCCGGCGGCACTGCCGGCAATCTATCGGCAGGTGGCGCATTGAGGCTTGAAGCGATGGAGCCCGGTGTGAACTGTTGCTCAGGAACTGGGCATATGATCGAATGGCCGGATGGATCAGAAAGGCGAGCTCGATCGCGGTAGCTGCGCGACGATGCGTGACATCGCAAGAGGTTCAGGCTGATGCTGGTAGCCTGCGGCGACGCCCTGATCGATTTCGTGCCGACACGGGACGCTGAGGGACGCGAGGCCCTGATGCCTGCCGTCGGCGGTTCCTGCCTCAACGTCGCGATCGGAATGGCGCGGTTGGGCGCGCCGGCCGGCTTCGCCGGCGGAATCGCGAACGACCTGTTCGGACGTATGATTGCAGAACATGCTGCGGCTTCGCAGGTCGAGCTGGGTCTCGCCACGCGCAGCGATCAGCAGACCACACTCGCCTTCGTTCGGATCATCGGGGGCGAGTCGCATTATGCTTTCTACGATGCCGAGACCGCGGCGCGGAATTGGACTTACCGGCGCGGGACCATTCCCTTCGATACGGTCGAAGTCGTCCATGTCGGCTCGACCACGCTCGTCGACGACCGGGGCGCGGCGGAGACCAGCGCCCTTGTCGCGGACGCGCGGGCGTCATCGACGATCTCCTTCGATCCGAACTGCCGCCCCAATCTGGTCAAGGACAAGCCGGCCTATCTGGCGCGCATGGCCGAGTTCGCTGGCCGCGCGGATCTCATCAAGATGTCCGACGTCGACTTTGCCTATCTCTTCGGCGATGAGCCTTACGAGCAGCGGGCGAATGCGCTGCTCAGGCAGGGCACCAGCCTCGTCGTCATTACCTGCGGCAGCGATGGCGCCCTCGCATGGCACGCGGGGACAGGGCGCATCGAGGTCGCCGCGCCCAAGGTCGAAGTCGCCGATACGATCGGCGCAGGCGACAGTTTTCAGGCGGCGCTGCTCTTTGCCCTGTACAAGCAGGAACGCCTCGCCCGCGCGAAACTGGGGAGCATCGGCGCGGACGAGCTCCGCCGGGCGCTGTCCTTTGCCGCCAACTGCGCCGGGCTGACCTGCACCCGTCCCGGTGCCGATCCGCCTTGGCGCCACGAAGTCGCGGCGGATTGGTAGGCCGTACGGTCGCCTCACGTCGTTTCCGGGATGTCCCGGCGGACTGCCTCCATGCGTCCACAGAAATGGACAGGGCAGGTTCGCACTGGCAAGGTCCGCGCGACTTCACGCGAGCCGGTCCTCATGAGCAACGACCTCTGCTTCCTATCCGCCACTGAGCTGCGCAAACGCATTGCCAGCAAGAAAGTCTCGCCGGTCGAAATCGTCAGCGCCGTGCTTGCGCGCGCCGAAGCGCTCCAGCCCAAGCTGAACTGCTTCATAACGATCTGCGGTGACGAGGCGATGGCGGACGCGCGCGAAGCCGAACGCAGGGTGATGGCCGGCGAGCCGCTCGGCCTGCTCCACGGCATCCCCGTCACCGTGAAGGACATCGTCAACACCAAGGGCGTGAAGACCACCTTCGGCGCGGTTCCCTACAGGGACAATGTGCCGAGCGAGGACGCCGCCGCGGTGGCGCGGCTGCGCGCGCAAGGCGCGATCCTGATCGGCAAGACCACGACGCCGGAATTCGGCAGCAAGTGCCTGACGGATTCGCCATTGTTCGGCCGCACCCGCAATGCCTGGGACGCCGGACGTTCGTCCGGCGGCTCCAGCGGCGGCGCGGCGGTGGCGGTGGCCAGCGGCATCGCGCCGCTCGCGGTCGCGACCGACGGCGGCGGCTCGACGCGAATTCCCGCTGCCTGCAATGGCGTGGTGGGGTTGAAGCAGAGCAACGGCGTGATCCCGCACAGCCAGGCGCTGGATGTGTTCGGCAACCAGACCTATGTCACGCCGATGACCCGCACTGTCGCCGACACCGCGCTGATGATGCAGGCGATGTCAGGTGAGGATGCCTGCGACCCCTGGTCGATCGGCGTTCCCGTGCCGGATTTCATTGGCACGGCCGCCCTGCGCGGCGATCTGCGGGGGCAACGGATCCTCTATTGCCTGACGCCGCCCGGCCGTCCGGCGTCCGCCGAGGTCTCAACCAGCTTCAAGGCGAGCCTCGACCGGCTGGCGGGGCTCGGCGCCGAGCTCGAGGAATTCTCCGGCGACGGTTTTGACATCGAGCCGATCTGGCGCGCCATCAACCACACGGTCTGGCGTACGCGCTTTGCAAAACTCGCGGCCGAGCACGGCGACGAACTGAGCGAGGCCTTCCTCAAGCAGCTCGCGCTCGCGACCGAGGTCAGCGGCGTCGGCTACCAGGAGGCGATGTTCGCTCGCACCGCGCTGTTCCGCCGCGTGCAATCGCTGCTTGCGCACGGACACTTGCTGGCGATGCCGACGCTCACCCGCACCGCGCTGCCGATCGAGCAGGATCTGTTCGGAACCATCGAAATCGACGGAGCGGATTTCGACAGCGTCCGGCCGCACTGGTTCCCCTGGACCATGCCGTTCAACATGACCGGCCATCCCGCAATCAGCCTGCTTTCTGGCTTCGGCCGCGACGGCCTGCCGATCGGGCTTCAGCTCGTCGGCCGCTTCCGTGCCGATGCCGAATTGCTGCGCGTCAGCTCACTGTTCGAAGCCGCTAGCGATCTCCTGTCCCGCTGGCCGGAATGACGCCCCGCCCCCGCAGCAAGGGGCTTGCTTCCGGCTTCCGGACGTGTTGATCGTGCCCAAAGTGAGCTTCGAGCCCGAGCGCGCATGAGCGTCTTTGTCCTTCGACGAGTGGTGACCTTGCTGGCGACGCTGGTCGGCGCTTCGCTGATCATCTTCCTCGTGCTCGATGCGCTGCCCGGCAACGCCGCGCAGATGCTGATGGGTGCCGATGCCTCGGCGGATGCGGTGCGCGCGCTCACGGTCAAGCTCGGGCTGGATCAGCCGCTGGCGGTTCGCTATCTGCAATGGATCAAGGGGCTCCTCGTCGGCGATCTCGGCAACTCCTATGTCTACGGCACGCCGGTCGCCAGCCTGATCGCGGAGCGGCTGGTGCTGACCGTTCCGCTCGCGATCATGGCGATGACGATCACTGTGACGCTGGCGCTCACGGCCGGCATCTATACCGCCGCAAACCACAACAGGCTCGGCGATGTCGGCGTGATGTCGCTGACTCAGGTCGGCATCGCGCTGCCGAATTTCTGGTTCGCGATCCTCTTGGTGCTGTTGTTCGCAGTGCGGCTGCAATGGCTCTCGGCGGGGGGATTTTCCGGCTGGGAGGACGGCATCTGGCTCGGCGTCAAGTCGCTGTTGCTGCCGGCGATCTCGCTCGCGGTGGTGCAGGCCGCGATCCTTGCGCGTGTCACACGCTCGGCGGTGCTGGAAGTGCTGCGCGAGGATTTTGTTCGAACGGCGCGCGCGAAGGGGCTCGGCAAGCGGGAGGTGCTGTGGAGCCACGTGCTCCGCAACGCCATGATCCCGGTCATGACGGTAATGGGGCTGCAATTCGCCAATTTGCTCGCCGGCACCATCGTGATCGAGAACGTGTTCTACCTGCCGGGTCTAGGTCGCCTGATCTTCCAGTCTATCGCCAACCGCGACCTGATCGTGGTGCGCAATTGCGTGATGCTGCTGGCGACCATGGTCGTCATCGTCAATTTCGTGGTCGACGTGCTCTATGCCTTCATCGATCCCCGCATCAAGGTCCACGACCTGTGAGCGCGCCGCTGACCACTCCGATTGACGCGCCGATGGCAACGCGCCGATTGCCGGCGAGGACCTTCTGGTCACGCGCGCTGCGCCATCGCAGTTTCGTGCTCGGCGGCTCGCTGAGCCTCCTGGTGCTAGCCTCGGCGCTGCTTTCGCTGGTGTGGACGCCGTGGTCGCCCTACGAGATCGACATCGCCTCCAAGCTGCGGCCGCCCTCGGCGGCGCATTGGCTCGGCACCGATTCGTTCGGCCGCGACATCGTTTCACTCCTGCTCGCCGGTTCCCGTTCCACTATCTTGGTCGGTGTCATCGCCGTCGGCATCGGTCTCAGCTTCGGCGTGACGCTGGGCCTGATCGCCTCGGCCCGGCGCGGCTGGACGGAGGAGCTCATCATGCGCTTCTCCGACTTCACCTTCGCCTTTCCGGCCGTGCTCTCCGCGATCATGCTGGCCGCGGTGTTCGGGCCCGGCATGGTCACCTCGATCGTCGCGATCGGCATCTTCCAGATTCCGACGCTGACCCGGCTGACGCGCGGCTCGGCCAACGCGATCTGGGCGCGCGAATTCGTGCTGGCCGCGCGTGCCGCGGGGAAGGGCGCCTTCCGCATCACCATCGAGCACGTGCTGCCGAATATCCTGTCGATCCTGATCGTGCAGGTCACCATCCAGTTCGCGCTCGCCATTCTCGCCGAAGCCGCGCTGTCCTATCTCGGCCTCGGCACGCAGCCGCCGCAGCCGTCCTGGGGGCGGATGCTGAACGATGCGCAGACGCTGCTGTTCCAATCGCCGATGCTCGCGGTCTATCCGGGCGCCGCGATCGCGATTGCGGTACTCGGCCTCAATCTTCTCGGTGACGGATTGCGCGATCTGTTCGATCCCCGACTGGCGCGGGAGCGATGAGTATGGGCGAGCGAGAGGCCGTGCCGCTGCTCGAGGTCGATCGCCTCGGCGTCGGTCTCAACACCAGCCGCGGACACGCGCAGGCCGTGCGCGGTGTCAGCTTTACCCTGAAGCGCGGCGAAACGCTGGGGCTGGTCGGCGAGTCCGGCTGCGGCAAGTCAGTCACTGCGTTGTCCCTGATGGGGCTGCTGCCCGATAGCGCAGTGATGTCCGGCAGCACCAAGCTCGACGGTCACGAGCTCGTCGGGCTTGCGGACGCGGACTATTGCAAGCTGCGCGGCAACCGCATCAGCATGATCTTTCAGGAGCCGATGACCGCGCTCAACCCGATGCATACGATCGGTCATCAGGTTGCCGAGCCGCTGCGGCGCCACAGAAATCATTCGGCCGCGCAGGCACGCAAAGAGGCGATCGCGTTGCTCGACCGCGTCGGGCTGCCCGATGCTGTCAGGCGCATCGATGCCTATCCCCACCAGTTTTCCGGCGGCCAGCGTCAGCGCATCACCATCGCGATGGCGCTCGCCTGCGAGCCGGATCTGCTGATCGCGGACGAGCCGACCACCGCGCTCGACGTCACCATCCAGGGCCAGATCCTCGACCTCATCGCCGATCTCGTCGAGGAGCGCGGCATGTCGATGATCCTGATCTCGCACGATCTCGGCGTCATCGCCGAGAACGTGCAGCGCATGATGGTGATGTATGGCGGCACGGTCGTCGAGAGCGGACCGACCGACGAGGTGTTCCGCCGCATGGGCCATCCCTATACGCAGGGGCTGTTCCGCGCCCGGCCGAAGCTCGGCGCGCGCAAGGGCACGCGGCTGAAGACGATCGCGGGTACCGTGCCGGAGCTTGCCGATCTGCCGTCCGGCTGCGCCTTCTCCGACCGCTGTCCGCTCGTGATCGACCGGTGCCGCGCCGCGCTTCCGCCGATGATCGACGTCGGGCCCGGGCACTTGGTTCGCTGCATCAGGACCGATGTCTCGATGTCGGAACGCGAGGGAGCGCTGACCGCATGACGTCCGTGCCGCTTCTCGACGTGAGGGATCTCGAGCAACGCTACGGTCTGCCGCGCGAGAGCCTGTTTCGGCCGCCGGGACAGGTGCGTGCGCTCAATGGCGTCAGCGTGCAGCTCGCCGCGGGCAAGAGCCTCGGCGTCGTCGGCGAATCCGGGTCTGGCAAGTCGACCTTCGCGCGGCTGGTGATGGCGCTGGAGCGGCCGACGTCGGGGCAGGTCGCGCTGCTCGGCCGCGATCTCAATCGCATCTCCGCCGACGAGCTGCGTCGTGCCCGCCGTGACTTCCAGATGGTGTTCCAGGACCCCTACGGCTCGCTCGATCCGCGGCAGACCATCGCGCGCATCGTCGCGGAACCGTTGACGGTGCTGGAGGGGGCCGATCGCGCCACGTTCCGTGAACGTGTCGCCGCTGTGCTGCGCCAGGTCGGCTTGCGCGATGCCGACATGGACAAATATCCGCACGAATTCTCCGGCGGCCAGCGCCAGCGCATCGCCATTGCGCGCGCGCTGATCACCCAGCCGAAGCTGATCGTCGCCGACGAGCCGGTCTCGGCGCTCGACGTCTCGGTGCAGGCGCAGGTGCTGAACCTGATGCAGGATCTGCAGGAGCAGTTCGGCCTCAGCTATGTCCTGATCAGCCACGACCTCGCCGTCGTCGATTATCTCTGCGACGAGGTCGCGGTGATGTATCTCGGCCGGATTGTTGAGCAGGGACGCCCCGAAGACCTGTTCGAGCATTGCGCCCATCCCTACACGCGGGCGCTGCTGGAGGCGGTGCCGCGGGCGCGCGCCGGCGGCGGCCGGCGGCGGCGCGGGGGGCAGGCGATTGCCTCGCAATCCGTGGCCGCGGCCGGCTGCCCCTATGTGGCGCGCTGTCCGCTCGCCGACCAGCATTGCCGCGAGGTTCTGCCTGAGCTACGCAGGGTGGGCGAGGGGCACCTTGCCGCCTGCCACAGGGCCGAGGCCGTGATGGCGTTGCCGCAGGCAGCCGTGGAAGGTTAGTGTCCGGAGCCGGATTGGCGTTGAGCTTAAGAATAGACAGCCGGGGAGTTACGCATGCTGAGGAAACTATCGATCGTCGCCTTTGCCGCCGCGCTGGTGGCCGCGCCTTTGCCCGTGCTGGCGCAGAGCAAGAAGGACAGCGTCGTCATGGGAATGACGCTGGAGCCGCCGGGGCTCGACCCCACCAATGCCGCCGCCGCTGCCATCGCCGAGGTTACGCTCTACAACATCTACGAGACGCTGACCAAGATCAACGAGGACGGTTCTACCTCACCGCTGCTGGCGGAGAGCTGGACCGCATCGCCCGACCTGAAGACCTACACCTTCAAGCTGCGCAAGGGCGTCAAATTCCAGAATGGCGAGCCTTTCGACTCCGCGGCAGTGAAGTTCTCGTTCGAACGTAACGCGGCCGCGACCAGCACCAACAAGGACAAGAGCCTGTTCCAGGCTTTCGAGAAGGTCGAGACGCCCGATGCCGACACCGTCGTCATCACGGTCAAATATTCCGAGCCCAACCTGCCGTTCCTGCTCGGACAGGCGAGCGGCTCGATCGTCGAGCCGAAGAGCGCGGCGACCAACGTCACGCAGCCGGTCGGGACCGGACCCTATCAGCTTGGCGCCTGGGCCAAGGGCTCCTCGATCACGCTGACCAAATGGGCCGATTATCGCAACGCCTCCGCGATCAAGCTCTCGAAGGTGACGATCCGCTTCATCTCCGATCCGGCCGCCCAGGCCGCGGCGCTGCTCTCGAACGACGTCGACGCATTCCCGCGCATCGCGACCCGTGTCGTTGCCCAGTTCAAGTCCGATCCGCGCTTCACGGTGCTGATCGGCGGCTCCCGGGCCAAGACCATCGTCGGGATCAACCATCGCAAGAAGCCGCTCGACGACGTCCGCGTTCGCCGCGCCATCCTCGCCGCGATCGACCGCAAGGCGTTGATCGACGGCGCCGTCGAGGGCTTCGGTACGCCGATCGGCAGCTTCTACACGCCGGGATCGCTCGGCTATGTCGACACCACCGGCGTCAATCCCTACGACCCGGAGAAGGCTAAGAAGCTGCTCGCTGAAGCCGGCGTCACCGCGCCGCTCGAGCTGTCGCTGAAACTGCCGCCGCCGCCTTACGCGCGGCAGGGCGGCGAGATCGTCGCGGCGCAGCTCGCCAAGGTCGGCATCGTCGCCAAGATCGAGAACGTCGAATGGGCGCAGTGGCTGTCGCAGGTGTTCGCGCCCAACGGTCCGCATAATTTCGACCTGACCATCGTCAGCCATGTCGAGCCGTTCGACCTCGTCAAGCTCACCGAGCCGGACTACTATATCGGCTACAACAACGAATCCTTCAACGCGCTCTACAAGCAGATCGTGTCGACGCCGGACGAAGCCTCCCGCACCAAGCTGCTCGGCGACGCCCAGCGCATGCTGGCGACCGACGCCGTCTCCGCCTACCTGTTCCAGCCGCAATGGCCGACCGTCACCAACAAGAAGCTGAAGGGCGTCTGGAAAGAAGTCCCGCAGTTCGAGAACGATTTCTCGGCCTGGTCCTGGGAATAGGGGCGCTCGAACAGAACGAAGGTTCGCATCGACAATGGCCTCTTCCATCGGGAAGGGGCCATTGGTTTGACGACGCCGAGCAAAATACGCGAAAACAGCCCCATGCACAGTAGAAGGCGCCAGCTATTTCAATGGCTTGCGGGGTTGCTCGGCATCATGCGCCACAGCTGAGGCCTTGATGCGTCGGGCAAAACACCGGCATGATGGCAGCATCACAAGAACGTCGCGTCGTTTCCTTCGAGCGCAGCTCTCGGTCGGTTTCCGGACATTGAACGATCGAAATCCTCATGCGTTAGCTTGACGCAGGAGTGCCGCATGCGGCGCGATCCGCCGCCAGGGGCACACGGAGTTCGGTTCTTGCTCAAACTGTACAGATGGCCGTCCAACGACTGGCGGAGCATCAGCACGGAAATGCCCTCGGAGATCATTTGGGCCGATCTGCTGAATGCGACCGACGAGGAGAGGCAATTCGTCGAGCGGCTGCTCAAGATACGCATTCGATCCGAGGATTCGCTGAGCGAGATCGAAGCATCCAGCCGGTTGGTTGTCGAGCGCGGGTCGCTCTATCTCAGCTCGCCTGCGGTCCGGCTCGACGAGGGAGGCGAGGCCGAACTCACGCCGGTGGGTTTTGTCATCGGCCCGCGCGTGCTGGTCACGGTCCGCTTCGCCGAGTTGCCGATTTTCGACGACATCGGCAAGCGCATCGGCTCCGACGACAGCCTCGAAAACGGCATGTGCGTGTTCACCAGTTTGCTTGAAGCCATGGTCGATCGTGGCGCCGATGTCCTGGAGCATCTCGGCGCCAAGCTCGACGAGCTCTCGCGGAGCGTTTTCAAGGGGGGCCTGGTTCACAGCAAGCGGCCGGTTCGCTCCAGCCGCAGGATGCGAGAGGCGCTGGAAAACATCGGCGGGCTTGCCGACCGTCTCGCCAAGGCGCGCGATGTTCTACTCGGGGTCGGTCGCATCGCGTCGTTTGCCGGCGACGTGGGAAGCGAATGGATCACGGCCGCGTCAAAGAAGCGCCTGGAGGCCGTGTCGAAAGACGTGGCTTCGCTCGGCGATTACGAGACGCGGCTGTCCGATAAGATCCAGCTTCTGCTCGACGCGGTGCTCGGCTTCATCAACATCCAGCAGAACGAGCTGTTCAAGATCTTGACGATCGTGTCCGTGGTCGGTGTGCCCCCAACCATCCTGGTCGGCATCTGGGGCATGAATTTCAAGCACATGCCTGAGCTGGACTGGACTTTCGGCTATCCGCTGGCATGCCTCGCGATCATCGCAAGCGGCGTTCTGCCGCTGATCTGGTTCAAGCGGCGCGGCTGGTTCGAGTGAAAAGAGCGGCGCATCGATCGTAACGAAGCGCCGCTCGTGGTTCATGCTGCCTTGGCGTCGACCTTGCCGATCCAGTCGCGGGCGAGCGTCACGTCGGCTTGCGACAATTGATGGCCCGCCGGCAGGACCCTGTGGGTCACGCTCGCGCCTGCCTGCGACAGCAGAGTCGCAAGCTTGGCCGAATTGCCGGGCGGTACGATCGGATCGGTCTGCCCGGACAGTAGCAGGATCGGCTTGCCTGCAAGATCGGCCGCGGGTGGATCCGACAGCGGCACCATCGCGCGCAGCAGGATTGCACCGGCGAGCACGTTCGGCTGCAGCAGCAACAGCGCGGCTGCGATGTTGGCGCCGTTGGAGAAGCCGACCGCGACAGGCGAGGCGAGGCCGTAGCGTTGCCGCGCCTCGTTGACGAAGTCACCGAGTTCGTTTGCGCGGCGACGTACATCTGCCTCGTCGAAGACGCCTTCGGCGAGACGGCGGAAGAAGCGCGGCATGCCGTGCTCGAGCACGCGGCCGCGCGGCGAGAGCAGGGCGGAGCCAGGCGAGATCATCTTGCCGAGCCCGAGCAGGTCGTTCTCGTCGCCGCCGGTGCCGTGCAACAGCAGCAGCGGAGGAGAGCCCGCGCTGGTCGCGGGCTCGAAGCGATGGATGAAAGCACTCTCGGTCATGACACGCCCTCTTCCAGGCTCGGCAACACGCCCACGATCTGCTTGCGCTGCGCTTCGAGGAAACTCGGCAGCTTCAGGTCGCGGCCCAGCGTCGCAACCGGTTCATCGACGGCGAAGCCGGGGATGTCGGTCGCGATCTCGAACAGCACGCCGCCGGGCTCGCGGAAGTAGATCGAGCGGAAGTAGTTGCGGTCCCTCTGCTCGGTCGGATGCAGGCCGTGATTGCTCACGAGCTGTTGTGCCATCCTGCCTTGCTCAGCATCGTTCGCCGCGCGGAAGGCGATATGGTGCACGGAGCCGCCGCCCTGATGGCCGCGCAAGAAGCCCTTGGCCTCGTAGATGTCGACGACGCTGCCCTCGGCATCGCCTGATACCTTGAAGCGGATCACCGAGCCTTCGCGACCGGTCTCCTTGAAGCCGAACACGTCGGTAAGGACAGCGGCCGTCTTCGCCGCGCTGTCGAGCAGCAAGGTTACGCCGTGAAAGCCGCGGATCGCATGCTCGGCCGGCACATCGCCGTTGCTCCAGCCTGGCTCGTTCTCGGCACCCGGCACGCCGACCAGCGCGAGCGCCATGCCATCAGGGTCGGTGAACGGCAGCACGGACTCGCCAAAGCGCTTCTCGAGCGCCTCATAGGCAATGCCCTTTTCGGTGAACCGCTGGGTCCAGTAGCCGAGCGAGCGCTGCGGCACGCGGAACGCGGTCTGATGGGTCTCGCCGACGCCACGGCGCCCCGAGGGAACGCCGGCCCAGGGAAAGAAGGTCAGGATGGTGCCGGGACGGCCGGTCTCGTCGCCGTAATAGAAGTGATAGGTGCCGGGATCGTCGAAATTGACCGTCTTCTTGACGAAGCGGAGGCCGAGATCCCGGGTGTAGAAGCCGAAATTGCGGATGGGGTCGCCGGCGATCGCGGTCACATGGTGCAGTCCAGACATTGTCGTCCTCCAAAGTTCGGGGAGCTGCTTGCTCTCTGGCCGGAAATATCGTTCCGCTTTGAATTGGAGACAATCCATGCAAATATGACGTCTATGTCTACGATTTGGAAACAATCGGCGGAAGCAGCCCGTGGATAAGCTCGGCAGCCTTCGGGCCTTCGTGAAGGTGGTCGAAAGCGGCAGCTTTGCCGAAGCCGGCCGGCAGCTGCGGCTGTCGCGCTCGGCGATCAGCAAGTACATCGCCGACCTCGAGGAAAGTCTCGGCGTCCAGTTGCTGAACCGGACCACGCGGCATGCGAGCCCGACCGAGAGCGGCCAGCGCTATTTCGAACGCGCGCTCGTCATCCTCTCGGAGGTCGAGGCGGCCGATCAGGCAGTGACACAGGCCCAGTCGGCGCCGCGCGGGCTGCTTCGGGTCAACGCCCCGATGTCGTTCGGAACGATGCGGCTGGGTCCGGTGCTCGCCGATTTCATGGCGCGTCACGGCGAGCTTCAGCTCCAGATCGTGCTCAGCGACGACCTGCTCGATCCGGTGCAGGACGGCTTCGACGTGACCTTGCGGATCGCGGAATTGGAATCGTCGAGCTTGATCGCGCGAAAGATCATGCCGGTGCCGCGCATGATCTGTGCGTCCCCCGATTATCTCGCGCGTCACGGCACGCCAAAGCACCCGCAGGATCTGCGCGAGCATAATTCGTTGACCTACGGTTTCCTGCTGACAGGCAACCAGTGGAAGCTCTCAGGTAGCGACGGCGATCACTGGATCCAGCCGGCCTGGTCGCTCTGCGTCAACAACGCCGAGGTGCTGCGCGACGTCGCGATCAAGGGCAGGGGGCTGGCGCTGCTGCCGGAATTCATCGCCGCCGATGCGTTGCGGAAGGGCGAGCTACGCACGGTGCTGGATGATTATTCAGCGCCGCCGCTTGCGCTCTATGCAGTCTATCCGCCGACTCGTCATCTGTCGGTGAAGGTGCGGCTGTTCATTGATTTTCTGGTGGAGCGGTTCGGGCGGGAGGGGGACGCGGGCGCCAGGGCGCGCTGAGAATCCAATCAATGCAATCACATGAGTGACGGTCCGTGCTGCAAAGGCATCGGCTCGGCCGCGGCAGGCGCTCGCCATTCGAATATCCCACTGCCGCTGGCGAGGGCGAAAAGGGGCGTTGTGCCCATGCAATGGGCACTGCAAGCCTGCAAATCAATCATTCAAAAGATTGATTTCAATATGCAGTCCTGCACCATTGATTGCACATCTCGCCATTTCCTTTGGCGTCGGTGAGGCCAACACTTCTCCTGCTTGCCGCGGAAGGTTCGAAGCAAGCCGCGGAGCCACGAGGATGCCGATGCAACTGATCACCGAGGCGATCTCGAATCCAAAGGTCAAGCGCGCCATCGAACTCGCGATAGGGCCGCTGCTGCTGTTCGCGTTGTGGTGGATCGCTTTCAAAGGACAGCTGGTCAATAAGGATTTGCTGCCCTCGCCGGTCGACACGCTCCGCGATACCGCGGCCAGCATCGCAGCCGGGAAGATGACCGGCGATTTCGTCCACACCATCGCGCGCGTCGGCTATTCGACCTTGATCGCAGTGATCGCCGGCGTTCCGGTTGGGATCGTGCTCGGCGCCAGGGCCGCAATCTATCGCTCAGTCGAATTCCTGGTCGACTTCTTTCGCTCCACGCCGGCGACCGCACTGTTTCCGCTCTTCCTGCTGCTGTTCGGTCTCGGCGATTTCGCCAAGATCGCCGTCGCCGCCTTCGCCGCTTGGCTCGTGATCGTCTTCAACGTCGCTTACGGCGTAATGAATGCCCGTCAGACCCGCATCCTCGCAGCCCGCTCGATGGGCGCCTCGTCGCTGCGCATCTTCAAGGACGTCATTTTCTACGAGACCCTGCCGCAGACCTTCGTCGGCCTGCGTACCGCAGTGTCGCTTGCGCTGGTGGTGATCATCGTCGCCGAGATGTTCATCGGCGCGACCGACGGCATCGGTCATCGCATCATCGACGCGCAGATCTCGTATTCGCTCACCGACATGTACGGCTCCATCCTGATCGCAGGCGCGATGGGATACGGGCTCAACCTCATGCTCCTGATGATCGAACGCTCGTTCATTCACTGGTCAGGCAAATAGTCCGCCAATCCAAAAACCGAGAGGCCATCATGCAAACGAAGAGATTTCTTGCGGCGTTCGCGACGTCCACGTTCCTGCTTGGCACGGCCGGGGCGCATGCGGCCTGCGACAGGACCGAGAAGGTGACCGCAGTCTGGTTGCCGATCATGCAGACGACGGCCTATTATGTCGCTCTCGAAGAGAAGCTGTTCGAAAAAGCCTGCATCGAAATCGTTTCCACCAAGATGGAAGCGCCGAACCAAATCATCGACGCCCTGATCGCGGAGCGCGCCGATTTCGGCCCTCCGGGCGCGGCGGCCGGCATCGCGATGATCGCGGAGGCCAAATTTCCGGGCAAGCTGAAGGTCTTTGGCCTGCAGGGCGGAGGCATCGCCGTCGATCGCATCAACGACGGCCTGATCGTAAAACCGGACAGCCCGATCAAGAGCTTTGCCGACTTAAAGGGCAAGTCGCTCGGTCACGTCCCGGGTATTCAGTGGCGCACCATCTCGCGCCACATGGTGCGCTCGGCGGGGCTCGATCCCGATACCGACGTCAAGCTCGTCGACCTCGCGGTCGCCATGCAGGTCCCCGCCGTGGTCGGCGGCACCGTCGATGCGACGCTATCGCTCGAGCCGGTCGGATCGATCGCCGTCGCCTCGGGCAAGGCGGCCCGCGCCATGACCAATCCGGTCGCGCACGTGATTGCCGATCCCTTCTATTCCGGAGCATCGTTGATGACCACGAAGTTCCTGAGGGAGCGACCCGACGTTGCGCGCAAGGTCGTTGCCGTGATCGACGAGGCAACGAACCTCGTGAACGCCGACTTCAAGAAGTACAAGCCGATCCTCACCAAATATACGCCGATCAAGGAAGATCAGCTCGAACTCCTGGCCCAGCCTTATCTGCGCGGCTTCAAGGACCTCAACGATACCGACTTGAAGTCGTACCAAGCGCTTGTCGACGTCTTCATCAAGGAGGGTGTGGTGGCAGGCCCGATCAACGTCAAGGACAAGCTGCTCGCCAAATCCGACCTTGGCAACTGATTGGATCATCCGATGGGGAACGTGACCGCGATCCGCAGCGTAGACCGGCCAGCCGCCGAAGGCCCGACGCCTGTTCCGTCGCCGAAGCCGCGGCAGGCCTACCTCACCGTGCGCGGACTGAGCAAGAAATTCCAGGGCACAACCATCTACCACGACTTCTCGATCGACCTGCCGATGGGAAAGTTCATCTCGGTGTTCGGCCCGAACGGTTGCGGCAAGAGCACTTTCATCAACATGATCTCCGGCCTGATGCCGATGGATTCGGGTGAAGTGCTCTACGACGGCCAGACCATCCGGGACACCAGGATATCGTACGTCTTCCAGAACTACAGGGAAGCATTGTTTCCCTGGATGCGTGCAATCGACAACATCCACTATCCGCTGAAAGTGATCGGGGTGGATCGCAAGGAGCGACGGCGGCGCGTCGAAAAGCTGCTCGCGGATTTCGACGTTCCTTTCGACCTCAACTCCTATCCTTACACGCTGTCGGGAGGCCAGCAGCAGACGGTTTCGATCCTGCGCGCGCTGGTGACCGAGCCCGAGGTCCTGTTCCTCGACGAGCCATTCTCTGCGCTGGACTACGAGATGACGCTATTCATGCGGGAACGGCTCCAGCACATCTTCATGAAGCTGAAGACCACGATGCTGCTGGTGTCGCACGATCTCGAGGAAGCCATCCAACTCGCCGACCAGGTCGTGCTGCTGACGCGTCGCCCAACGCGGGTCGCGGAGATTGTTCCGGTGGATCTGCCCTGGCCGCGCGACCTCGACGTCACCACCGGCGAGGAATTCATCGCCCTGAAACGCCATTGCCTCGATCGCTTCTGGCGCGAGGTCAAGCGAGACTAGTTCGACCAACTTTCGAAAGATGGAGACCAAAATGACGAAGCGCCGTTTCCGCGCTGCCGCAGTCCAGACGCTTGCCCGCTTGGGCGATTTCGACCACAACATCGCGCTGGCGACGCAATACGTCGAGGACGCGGTGAGGCAGGGGGCCGAACTGGTGGTGTTCCCCGAGTGCATGGACACCGGGTATCTGTTCGATTCCGCCGACCACTGTCGCGAGCTCGCCGAAACGATGTCGGACGGGCCGTTCGTGACGGCGTTGTCCGTACTTGCCAAGAAGCACCGCATCTACATTGCCAGCGGCGTGACCGAATGGGATCCGGACAAGGAGAAGATCTTCAACACCGGCATCATGTTCGGCCGGAACGGCGAGACCGTCTGCCACTATCACAAGCAGTTTCTCGCCACCCACGATCAGAACTGGTTTGCATTCGGCGAGCGCGGCTGCCCTGTGGTGGAGACCGACCTCGGCAAGATCGGCTTGCTGATCTGCTTCGACGGTCGCATTCCCGAGATCTTCCGCGCGATGGCGATGCAGGGCGCGGAGGTGATCGTCGACATGGCGAACTTCTTCGCCATGGACCAGGCGGACATGTGGGGCCCCGCCCGGAGCTACGAGAATGGCCTGTGGCTCGTCGCTGCGACAAAGGCCGGCTACGAGCGGTCGATCTATTATCCGGGCGGCAGCATGATCGTCGACCCAAAAGGACGGGTGCTGTCGAAGGTGCCGTACGATACGCACGGCATGGCTATTGCCGACGTCGATCTCGACGCCGCGCAAGACAAGTCGATCTACGCGGCGAACGACAAGATCGCCGACCGTCGTCCTGAGACCTACGGCCTGATGGCGCTGCCGTATGAGCGGACGCCGGTTTACCGGATCGCGGAGCAGCCGCTGATCCCTGCGAAGTCCGTTGCCAAGGTTGCGGCCGTGCAGATGCATGTGACAAGGGACAACCCGGCCGAGGACGTGTTCGACATGGTCGACCACGCTGCCAAGCTCGGCATCAAGGTTCTCACGCTGCCGGAATATGCGTTCTGCCCGTCGGCCATTCCGAACGCGGCGGAGGCCGCGGCGCTTGCCGACCAGATGGCGTCGCTGCTGGCGAAGACGGCCGCGATCGCGTCCCGCTACCAATGCCTCATCGCGCTGCCAACGGTGGAGAGGGCCGCAGCCGGCCTATACGTCACGACGTTCTTGATCGGGCCCGACGGGACGGAGGTCGGAAAATATCGCAAGACTCATCTGACGGCCGAGGAGCGCAGATGGGCGAAGGCGGGCGATGACTATCCGATGTTCGACACCCCGTTCGGCCGGATTGGCGTCATGTCCGGCTACGACGGCGTATTCCCCGAGGTCTCGCGTTGCCTCGGCATCGCGGCGGCGGACATCATCCTGTGGCCCGCCTCGCTGCGCGAGCCGTTCGAGCGGGAATTGCTGGCGATTCCAAGGGCCGAGGACAATCGGGTGGCGGTGGTGCTGGCGAACCGCGTCGATTCGCCGTATCCCGGCGGAAGCCTCGTGATTCCGCCGACCGGCTTCCCGCTCTGGGACATCAATGTGGTTGCGCCGCGAGTCTTCAAGCTCGGCGCCGTCATGCCCAAGCACATCGATCTTGCGGTCTGCCGGCAGAAGCTGATGATCCCGAAGGTCGACATGTTCGCCAACCGGCTGGTCGAGACCTACGCCCCGATCATCGCCGCCTGACGATTGCCGTGTCTGCCGAAATGCCTGAAAGTAGCGAGTATTAGATGCCAAAGCTCGCGAACGGGCATGTCAGGACGGCCGAGATGGCAAAGGCTGCGCGAACGCTGCGCTACAATTGGGACGACGTGATCTTTTTCCTGGAGGTCGCGCGCACCCGCAATCTGGTTCGCGCCGGCCAGAAGCTGAAGGTCGACCACACCACCGTCAGCCGGCGGGTGAGGGAGCTCGAACGCAGCCTCAACACCACGCTGTTCAAGCGCAGCAAGGCCGGCTTCGCCTTAACCGAGGCGGGCCTGCGGCTGCTTCAGTTCGCCGAGGGCATGGAGGACAACGCCAACGCGATCATCGAGACGGTGGTCGGTTCCGAGAAGGCGGACGCGGCTGGTGCAGTGCGAATTGCCGCCATGGAAGGCATCGGCAGCATGTACCTGACGGGCTGCATGGCCGCGTTCAGCAAGGCGTGGCCCTCGATTCAGGTTGAGTTGATCACCGATACACGACTGCTCGACATGACGCGCCGTGAGGCCGATATCTTCATTAGCTTCTTCCGACCAAAGGGAAGGCGGCTCTCGGTCAAGAAAATCGGCGAGTTCCGGATCTATCTTTACGCGTCAAATACCTATTTGCAGCGCGCGGGAGCCCCGGCCGATCTGAGGGACCTCGACAACCATGACTTCATCGATTTCATCGACGAGCACATTCACATCAAAGAGAATCGCTGGCTGTCCGACATCCTGCGGCCGGCCCATGTCGTTTTTCGCAGCACCAGCCTGGTCTCTCAATACATGGCGGCATCAAATGGGCTCGGCATCGCCATGCTGCCGTCCTACGTGGCGGCCCATAACAAGGATCTGCGGCCGATCCTGCCGAGCTATTTTTCGGTCCGCGACATCTGGCTTTCCGTACACGAGGACCTCCTCCACATCGCCCGCATCAAGGCGGTCATGGGCTTCCTCGAGAAACGCGTCGCAGCCGATGTCGATCACCTGTTGTCGGCGGCGCATCCGCGTTGACCAGATCGGGTACTACCTGATTAGCGGCTGTCCACCGGACGGAGCAGATCGTTCAGCGCACTCAGCGAGGCCTTCTGAAGCGCGGCGAGTTCGCGAGCGGCGTCCTGGCAGTCCGATGCTGACATCGAGATGACCGCGTCCTCGACCTCGCGGCAGCCCTCGAACAAGCGGACGAGGCCGAGCGCGCTGGCGGCGCTGCCGAGTTGATGCGCCGAGCGCGCGAGTCGCTTCCGATCGCCGGTCGCCGCTGCGTTCGCGATGTCGTCGATCAGGTTTTCGGTGGTCTCTCCGAGCAAATGATGGAGCTTTGCGATTTGAGCGGACCCCAGCAGCTCCCGCTGATCGTCGAGGAAGTGTCTGTCGATCAGTCCGCCCGCGGAGAGTTGCACGGCTGCCGGCTCGACCTTCGGATCGTCCTCGATCGCCTCGCGGAGCGCGTTGATCAGGATCGGCTTGCTCACGACCCGGATAATGCCTGCGTCCGTCAGCCGTTCGCGCGCGCCGGAAGATACGTCCGCCGTCACGGCGATGATGCGCGGCATCCTCGGCAGGTCGAGCTTGCCGATCCGCGATGCCGCCTCGACGCCGTCCATGTCGGGCATGTGCAGATCCATCAGGATGACGTCGAACGACTGCTCACAGGCAAGAGCAACTGCGGAGGCACCATTCCTCGCGATGGTCGGATGATGGCCGAGCCGCCTCAGAATCGCTTCGCCGACCTCGCAATTGACGGGATCGTCGTCGACCAGCAGCACGCGGAGCTGCCGCGTCGGCGGCGCGACCGCACCTTGCGCGACACTGCTCGCGGCCACGCCAAGCGGCACCTCGAACGTGAACGTGCTGCCCGCGCCCGGCGTGCTGGCAACCGTCAGCCCGCCGCCCATCAAGCGGCTGAGGCGCCGCGCGATCGCGAGGCCCAGGCCCGTGCCGCCGAACCGCCGCGCGATGCTGTCGTCCGCCTGCACGAAATCCTCAAAAATCCGCTCGTGCATGTCGGGGGCGATGCCGATGCCGGTGTCGCGGACCGTGATGCGCAGCAGGATGTGATCATCTTGCCGATCGGCGGTCGCGTTCACGGTGATCCCGCCCGCTGGCGTGAACTTGATGGCGTTGCCGATGAGGTTGAGCAGGATGCGGTTGAGACGGACGGGATCGCCGCGCACGGTGGTTTTGACCGAGGCATCGCAGACAAGATCGAAGGCCAGGCCCTTGCCGAGGGCCTGCGGACGCATCAGGTCGGCGGCCGTTTCGATCAGCTGGTCGAGGCGGAAGCTGCGCGGCTCCAGGGCCTCGGTGCTGGCCTCCAGCCTCGCATATTCCAGGATGGCATCGACCAGTGCGATCAGCGTCTCACCCGACGCGGCCGCGGTCGTGAGATGGCGCCGCTGCGCTTCGCCGAGGCTGCCGTCGTCGAGCAGCTGCAGCACGCCCATGACGCCGTTCAGCGGCGTGCGCAGCTCGTGGCTGACGACGGCGAGGAAGCGCGATTTGGTTTCGTTGGCGGCTACCGCCACGCTGCGCGCGCGCTCGGCGGCGTCGTGCTCGGCGAGCGCCTGATCGCGCGCCTTCTCCAGCTCGGAGGTGCGCTCGATCACCTTGCGCTCGAGCGTCGCGTAGGAATGGCGCAACTGTGCGGCCATCCGGTTGAACTGGTCGCCGAGTGCCTCCAGCTCGTCGCCGGTCTTGATCGCGAGCCGCAGGCCGAGATCGCCGCTCCCGATCCGCCGTGCGCCCTGCGTCAGGAGCTGGATCGGCCCCGTCATGCGCCGGCTGAGAAAGAGAGAGACCAGCACCGCACCGGCGAGCAGGGCGACGAGGAGAAACGTCGAACGGCCGATCGACGCATAGATCGGCGCATAGGCTTCGCTGAGCGGCAGCTCGACGAACACCAGCCAGCCGAGCGAGGGGACCGTTGCATAGGTCGACAACACGCGCTGGCCGGTGAGGTCCTCCTTGACCAGACCCCCGGAGGGCGGCCCCACGCCGTCGAGCGCGGCGCGGACGTCCGCATGTCCCGAGAGATCGCTGCGCTGCAGGGCCCGCCACAGATCGGGATGCGCGATCAAGACGCCCATGCGGTCGACCACGTAGGCCTTGCCGGTGTTGCCGACCCTGATGCCGGTGACGAGGTCCCAGATGAAACGCAGATTTACTTCGGCGACGATCACGTCGGGATTGCGGCCGGTGCCGCGTGTGGACAACGTCATGTACGGTTCGGTGTCGCCGAAGAAGTAGACCGGCCCGTAATAGGCTCGGCTCTCGTTGGCGCCTCGGAAGGCCGGCGACGCCGAGAGGTCGGCCTTGCTGCCGATCCTGTCCGCCACACGGCGCGACACGCGCACCCGCTCGATCCCTTGCGAATCGAGCTCGGCGATCTCCGCGATGGCCGGCGACAGGCGCAGCAGACGGATCGCGTTCAGGCGCTGGTCTTCGTTGGTCGACAGTTCCGGCGGCAGGCGCGCCAGCCATCTGATCTGGCTTTCGATCTGGCCGATGAATTGGCCGATCTGGATCGCTGCGGACGCGGCTTGTTCGCGCTGGGTGGCCGCCAGAAGCTGCTTTTGCTCGCGATAGGAGAACCAGACGTCGAAGCCGGTGTTGATGGCGAGCGCGGCAAAGGCGAGGGCGACGATCGAGTAGAGATATTTGCGGAACAGCCGGCCGGGGGGTGTCCGCAACGGTCCCTGGTCGATCGTCTCGTTCACTCGCGGATCTCATCGGCGCGCGCGAGCAGCGTGAAGGGTATGCTCAATCCCAGCGATCGGGCGACCGTGCGGTTGATCAGGAGCTCGTATTTCCGCGGCGATTGCACCGGAAGATCGCCGGCCTTGGTGCCGCGCAGGATCAGATCGACGTAATCGGCGGAGCGCACTTCCAGCGTCGGGCCGTAGCTCATCAATCCGCCGGCATCCATGAAGTAGTGAAACGGATAGATCGTGGGCAAGCGATACTTGGCGGCCGCCGCAACGACGGCCTGCCGGTTGACGACGAGGAAGCTATCGACCAGCGCAATCATCGCCCCCTTCGGCTGTTCGGCGAAGCGCCGGACGGCTTCGTCAATGTCGGCAGGCGCGTCGACCGGGACGGGGATGACGGACACGCCGCACTCGGCCGCCTCCTGCTCGATCGAATCCAGGAAGAAGCGTCCCGCCCGAGGCGTGGTCGACGGGTTGTACAGGGCGCCCACGCGGGAAATGTCCGGCACGGCCTCACGGACGAGCTGGAGCCATTTGCCGCCCATCTCGGCGGTGCTGCTGGTGAAACCCGTCACGTTGCCGCCGGGATGGGCGAGGCTTTCAACGAAGCCGTTGCCGACGGGATCATTGGCGGTCGCGAACACGATCGGAATGGTCTTGGTGGTGGCAAGAACCGCTGCGGTTTCGACCGTCGACCCCGTCAGAATCACGTCCGGCTTGAGCTCCAGCAATTCCTGAATTGCCGCCGTCATCCGACCCGGTGGGCCGAAGCTCGAACGGAGCTCAAGGCGGAAGTTGACGCCCTCGACCCAGCCGCGCTGCCGCAAGCCGACGATGAGGCCGCCGAGGCGGGAGGTCGCGCTGTCGATCATGCTGCGCCGGGTCAGCTCGTCGTCGAGCGGCAACGCGGTCAACGATGCGACGATCCGCATGCGATCCGACGTTGCGCCGAGCGCGACCCATCCTGCGGCGGCTGCGCCCGCAAGTCGAATGAAGCCGCGGCGATCCACCGCGAGAGCGGGAGGCCGTTCGGTCATGAAATTCTTCGCATGCTGGCTTGCCCCAGCGGATGCTTAGCGCGAACGGCTGGCATCCACAATTGATGAAAAAATGCGCTTATGAATGCTCATTCGCAGCGTTTGGCAGCACGATACCGTATTCCTACGCGGCCAAAGAGTCGCTGCTTCGCGTGTTGTCCCCTTCGTGACGCCTTGCCACGCCTTCGCGTTGCAACATTTTCCGTCTCGGAGACGACGACGGTGCGGGGGGAAGGGGATTTGGTAGCTGCCGATTTTTGAAGCGTTGTTTCAGGTTGTTTTCGAAGGTTCTCGATGCGCAAAATCTATCTCGTTCCGGCCGTCGTCGGCCTGCTCACCTGCATTGCAGCCGGACCGCTCGCGGCCCAGGGCGCCGTACCGAAGCAGAAGGCTACGCCGGCTCCCAGAGCCGCTGCGGCAGGTGCTCCCGCCGCAGCCGGCACCCCTGTTGCCGCCGGGGCAAATTCGGCCGAGACACCGGCCGCCGACGACAAGACCAAGGCCATCGACGGCTTCCGCTCCGCCAAGTTCGGCATGAACGAGGCCGACGTGCGCGCGGCGATGACGAAGGATTTCAACGCCAAGCCCGACGCCATCAAGTCACAGGACAACGCGTCCGAGCTGACGCACAGCCTGTTGTATGCGGCCCCCGACCTGCTGCCCAACGGTGGCACCGCCGAGCTCTCCTATGTGTTCGGCTACAAGTCGAAGTCGCTGATCCAGGTCGGCGCGGTCTGGTCGAAAGGGACCGACGCGGCGATGACGCCGGAGAAGCTGTTCTCCAACGCCAACATCCTGCGCGCCCATTTCATGGGTGAAGGTTTCAAGCCGGACTCCATCGCCGTCAACATGCCCGTCGCCGGCGGCATCGTGATGTTCCGCGGCAGTGACGCCAAGGATCGTTCGGTGATCCTGCTGCTGCAGGGCACGTTCGAGAACAAGGAGAACAACCAGCGTGTGCTGACGCCGACCAGCCTGCTGCTGTTCTACGTGGCCGACGCAAAGAGCCCCGACATCTTCAAGCTGCCGCCCGGCCAGTTCTGATGCCTGGATCGCACATTCTCCCACCAAGTTGTGGATCGGCGCCAATGCCGATGAAGAGGATCTGACATGCCTGGACCATCTGCGGCGCGAGACGATGACGAGCGGACGACGCTACGCGTGCTGGCGCGCTTCCGTTCGATGTCGCTGCTCTGCGCGATGCAGATGGTCTTCCTGCCGGTTTACAGCGTCCGCGTTCAGGCGCAGACGGCGAACGTCATCGTCCCGGATGGACGGACCGGAACCAGCCTCCAGACCTCCGGCAGCGTCACCAACGTCACGACGTCGACCGTCTCGGGCAACAGCGCCTTCAACTCGTTCTCGCAGTTCAGCGTCGGACAGGGCAACACCGTCAATCTGCAACTGCCGACGGGGACGCAAAACCTCGTCAACATCGTTCGCGACGCGCCGGTCTACGTCAACGGTACGCTGAACTCCTACATGAACGGCTCGATCGGCGGTAACGTCTACTTCGCCGATCCCAAGGGATTCGTGGTCGGCCGCAGCGGCGTGGTCAATGTCGGCAGCCTGAACGTCTCGACGCCGACGCGTGAGTTCACGGATAGCCTGATCGGTCCGGGAGGCGCGATCAACGGCACGGCCGTCGGCAATCTGATGGCCGGCTCCTTCCCGGTTTCGCCGGACGGCAACATCCGCATCTACGGCCGCGTCAACGCCCAGGACGGCGTGCGGTTGACGGGCCAGAACGTCTTCGTCGGTGGCGCCACCCAGCGCGACATCGCCAATCTCGACCACGCCGCGAAGTTCGCGGCATCCGTCAATTCCAAGGGCCTGCGCAGCGCCAGCGCGATCACCGTCAGCAACGGTTCGATCCATATCGGCGCCGTCAACAATGCCCGTGTCAACGGCCGCCTGACCGCGCGCAGCAAGACCACGACGCCGAGCAACATTACCGTCGTGGCCGGCAACAGCATCGACATCGGCAAGAATGCGAGGCTGAGCACGGCGAGCAGGACGGGAGAGGCCGGCGGCGTTATCGTCAAGGCCGTCAACGACGTCACCGTCAGGAGCGGCGCGAAGTTCAATGCCAGCTCGAAGATGGGAAATGCGGGCCTGGTCGAACTGAGCGGCAACGGCGTCATCGACGTCGGCAGCGGTGTCAGCATCAACCTCAGCGCACCGGCCGGCCGGGCCGGCACGCTGCTGATCGACCCGACCGACGTGGTCATCGGTGACGCGAGCCAGGGCGACACCGGCGTGACGCTGTCGAACAGCTCGGTCGCCAACGCCATCGCGGCGCTGAGCGCAGGCGCCACCTATCTGGTCCAGGCCGACAATTCGATCACGCTGGCTGCTCATGCGCTGATCGATGCCCGACGGCTCGATGCCAATGGCCATTCGACAGGCAATGCCAACAACGTCACCATCGACGCGCCGAATATCACCATATCGAGCGGCGCCAGGATTCTGGCCCAGGTGGTGGATTTCGGTGGCTCCCACTACACCAACGGCAATGTCACGCTGACGGCGAGGGCGAGCGACACCCGGCTGTCGGGCCAGGCCACCGCGATCACAGGGATCACGGTCGACGGCCAGATCACCGGCGGCGACATTTCGATCGGCGCGACGTCGACCGCGACCTCCAGCTTCACGAGTTCGGTGCCCGGCTTCTTCACGCTGGTGGGCACCACGCTTGCGGCCTCGCTTCTCGGCATCAACGGCGGCTATGTGGCCGCGAGCGCCACGGCGACGATCAACATCAACGGCAACGCCAACATCAACGGCGCCGGCAACATCATGATCGCCTCGCATGGCTCGGAGACGGCGCAGGATCCGGCGCTGGCGAGCACCCTAGCCGGCGGCTCGCCGATCGGCGCGTCCGCGGTCGTCGGCAAGATCGATGGCAACGTTACGACCAACGTGGCCTCAGGCGCTACGATCAGTGCCGGCGGGAACCTCGCCATCCATGCCACCAACGACGCGACGCTGAACGTGACCGCCGTCGCGGCGACTTCCAGCGCCCAATTCGTCGAGACCGTTGCCTATTCGACCGGCTCGGTCTCGACCACCGCCAACGTCGCGACCGGCGCAAATCTTTCCGTCGGCAACGTGAGCGCATCCGGCAATTCGCTGACGCTGCGTGCGATCAACAACAACTCGTTCTCGACCGGTGCCACATCGGTGGCCCTGAGCACGCCGAATGCGAGTGGTGGCGTCGGCGGCGCGCTCGCCATCAGCGACGTCACCACATCAGCAACCGCGAAGCTCGGCTCGTCGCTCGGCACCAGCGCGTCGTCGCGGATGAACGGCTCCGTTCTGGTCGAGGCGGCCTCGAACACGACGAGCAACTCGACCATGGCGTCGACCATCGTCGGTACGCCGGCCCTGGTCGGCGCGATCCAGGGGGTCTTGGTCTCCAGCCCCAGCCTGACGGGGATGATGGCTCAGCAGATGGTCTCGCTGATGCCGGTGAACTTCAATTTCAAGGCCGCCGGTGCTCTGTCGCTGGCCAACAGCACTGAAAACGCGACGGCATCCATCGGCCAGAATCCGGGCGGCGGGGCGCCCAGCATTTATGTCAGCGGCAACGTCGCGGTCGTCAGCACCGTCATCGATCGGGGCGTGCGCAGCAATGCGACGGCTTCCGCGATCACCAAGGACGTCACCAGCGGTGAGGGCGTCGCGATCAGCGCGGCGGTCGCCTGGGGCAATTTCAACCACAATTCCAACGCCTATATCGGCAGCGGCACCACCGTCAACGCGGCCAACATCGCCGTTGAGGCCACCACCTCGATGCCGATCACCAATACCTGGCTGAAGTGGGATGGATTGACCGAGGTCCTCGGCCATCTCAATGGCAATCTCGGCGTTGGCGGCAATATCCTGACGAGCTATGCCAACGCTACGGCCGACGCTGGCGACGTGATCGGCCTCGCCGGCTCGATGAACCATTTCGTCGTCAACAACAACACGACGGCCTGGGTGGCCGGCAGCGCCAGTCTGACCGCGACTTGCACCACCGCGGCCTGCGGCAGCAGCTGGTCCGCGACGGTAAACAATGGCGACGTCCACACTTACGACGCCAGCATCCAGGTCGCGGCCACCACGACTATGGCGTCGATTGACGCGGCCGGCAATGTCGGCACGCTCGGCTTCCTTTTCGGCAACACCTCGGGCGGCTCGTCGGTGGGCGGTGCGCTCAATCTCGTCCAGTTCAACACCAACACCATCGCCGGCGTTTCGGACCGCGCGACGCTGCGGGCGGCAGACGACATCGCCGTCAACGCGATCACCTCCGACCAGTTCGTCGCTGTCGCACCCTCGTCCGGCAAGGCGGCGGGCGCGCTGGCGCTGAACGGCATCACCTCGCTCGGTTTCCTGAACAACACGACGCATGCGTCGATCTCGAGCCAAGCCACCGTCTATGCACCGACCGTCGGCATCCTGGCGCAGCAGGATTTGTCGGTCGTGACGCTGTCCGGCGCGATGAGCTATAATGGCAGCGGCGGTTCGGCGGTCGGCTTGTCGGTCGCCTATCTCGGCACAAATACCGACACCTCGGCCTATATCGGCGACAACCATTCCGATATCCGGCCCGGCGTGTTCAGCGCCAACGATCCATTCGCCGGCACCAGTGGCGGGAGCGGAGCGGTCAACGTCGACAACCTGACGCTCAGCGCGACCACCTCGGGGCGCATCACCGCGGCCGCCGTCGCGGCCGCCGTCTCGGACCCGGCGTCGTCGAGTTTCTCCGACAAGGCCGACGCTGCCGGCGCAGCCTCGACCGGAGGGGCCGCCGGGGTGGCGACGGCCGCGAGCAAGATCGGTTCGACTTCGGGATCGAGCACCAGCGGCTTCAGCCTCGATCTCGCCGGCAGCTCGTCGGTGAGTGACGTCTCCCTCGGCACCAGCGCCTATATCAGGAACACGACGGTCAACAAGTACACGACGACCGGCGCGGTGGTGACCAACACGATCGTTCAGGCGCTCAACGACACCATGCTCAACAATGGTTCGGGCTCCGCGGCGCTCAATCTCGCCGGAGGCTCCGCCGCGGGGGCTGCGATCGGCGGCGCGATCGCGGCGGCGATGTCGAACAATGCGACGCTCGCCTATATCTACGGCACCACTATGAACAACCAGAGTTCGCTGACGGTGCAGGCGCTCAATGGCGGCTCGGAGACCGTCGTCGCCCTCGGCGTGGCGGGATCGAAATCCAATTCGGCGTCGCTGTCAGCCTCCGTTGGCATCATCACGGACAGCGCCAATGCCTATATCGAGAGCTCGACGATCACGGGACAAGCGAGCGGCGTCAACCGCGCGCTGGAGGTCGACGCCTATCAGACCACGAACATCGCGATCGGCGGCGGTTCGCTCTATATCTCGGGTGGCCAGGCCGGCGTCGGCATCGGGCTGACTTACGCGTCGATCGCAAATCCCACGGGCGGCAACGCCACCGACGCGCATATCCGCAGTACTTCAATTTCCAACTACGACACGCTGCTGGTGCTGGCCGATAGCGCCAGCGTCATTGCCGCCGGTGCGGCCACGGGCGGGGCAGGGTCCAACGGTCTTGCCGGCGCGGTCGTCGTCAGCGAGATCGCGCCGACCTCCACGGCCTATATCAACAGCGGCTCGACAGTGAGCATCAATGTCGGCCGCGTGACGGTGCTGGCAGACAGCGGCGCGGTGTCGGCGCTGGACACCGCGCTCGGCAACCTCGTCAAGAAGTCGAACAACAATCATCTCGCCACGGACACCTGCACGGTCGCCGGCGGCACGGGCGGACAGAATTGCATCGACTTCAGCGCGGCTGCGCTCAACGACGGCACGGGGAACGGTCCGGGAGCCAGCATCGTTTCCGTTGCGGGCCTGATCCAGGCCGGCAAGAACAATGTGGGCGCCTCGATCGTCTACAATACCATCGCAACGACGCATTCGGCCTATATCGCCAACGTCCTGATGACCGCCGGCAGTAACGGCAATGTCAGTGTGAGCGCGGTCGACTCTTCCAGGATCCAGGCGGTCACGATCGGCTTCGGTCTGGCGACGGGACAGTTTGCCGGCGTCGGCGGCACCACGATCAGCTCGATTGCCAACACCGTCTCGGCGACGATCGGCAACAACCTGTCGAGCGCGTCACAATCCTCCGTCACGGGCCGCAACATCTCGGTCTCCGCGACCGACAGTTCCAGCATCACAGGGACCGCCGCGATCGCGGGCGCCTCGACGCAAGGCAGCGCCGCGGGCCTGGCGCTCGTCTACAGCAGCATTGCCAACAATGTCAGTGCCGGCGTCACCGGCTCCAAGCTGACCGCTTCAGGCAGCGTCGCCGTCAACGCGAACTCGAACGCCAACATCTCGACTGTCGCAGTCGGTGTCGCAATGTCCTCACAGGTCGGGCTGGCGGGTTCGGTCGCCACCAATCTGATGGGCACCAACGTGACCGCCAGCATCACGGCTGCCGGCACCAACGGCGCCGACGTGATCGCTGCCAACAACGTCGGCGTGATCGCCGGCAACAACGACAAGGCGGCGGTGTTCGCCGGCGCCGTGTCCATCAGCAAGGGGGCGGCAGGCGGTGCAGGTTCGCTGGTGACCAACAAGATCACCGGAACCACGGCCGCCTATATCAGCGGGTCCGACACAAGGGTCGACGCGCGCGGCACCAGCACCACCGATACGCTGTCGGTCAACAACGGAACGCTCGTCCATGCCTTCGATCTCGGCGCAGCCCATGCGCCGAGCGACAGCACGCCCGACCTTTCCGAGAACCAGGACACCGTGCGCGGACTTGCCGTCGTGGCGAGCTCGCACCAGGCGGTCGTGGCCAATGTCGCCTCGCTCTCCGCCAGCAGCGGCATCGCCATCATGATCAACCCGATCACCAACGTGATGAGCGGGGCGACTCGGGCCTATATCGACAGCGCCGCCATCGACACCCGCCTGACCTCGTCGACGCTGGCGCCGCAGATCGAGGTCGCGGCATCGAGCTTCTCCTATTCCGGCACGCTCGGCGCGGGCATCATTCCGCCCACCGGCAACGGCGGCGGCGGCGCCACCATCGTCAGCACCACGATGTCGCGCGACACGCTCGCCTACATCACCAATGCCACAGTCGGAGGCGTCCAGTCGTCGAGCCCGACGGTCGGCGCCGTCACCGTGAAGGCCAATGCCGAGCAGGATGCGTCCTCGATCGCGATCGGGTTCAACACCGGCTCGGTCGGGTTGAACGTGTTCCAGGCGACGACGGAGGCCTATGTCGACGGCGGCGCGCTGACGGCTGCGTCATTGACGGTGACCGCCACCAACAACACCGGTATCTTTTCCGCGAACGGCTCCGGCGCCTATGGCAGCCAGGCCGCGATCGGCGCGGCATTCCTGGTCCAGGTCTCCTCGAACCGGACCGAGGCCTATGTCGGCGACGAATTCCATTATCAGGGCAATGGCGCCGCGCACACGACCGCGCTCAATCTAAGCGGTGCGCTCGACGTCGAGGCCACCACCAAGAACAGGTTCGAGGCCTATGCGGTCGGCGGTGCGCTCTCGACCGGCACCGCGGCGATCGCGGGAATGGCGAACATCGAGATCGCCAGCAACACCACCATCGCCGGCGTCTACGACACCACGCTGCAATCGGTGACGGGCGGTGCGGCCGGCGCGGTCACCATCAATGCGATCGAGGACGTGGCGATCAAGGAGATTGCAGGTGCGCTCGCGGTCGCCGCCAGCGGGGCGGGCGTCGGTGTCGGCGCCGCCGCCAACGTCATCTCGTTCAAGAGCCAGACCATCGCCGAGAGCCGCAACAGCAACTTGAATTCGTCCGGTGCGATCAATGTCGCCGCGCTCAGCACCAAGGAAATGCTGTCCTACGCGGTCACCGCCGGCATCGGCGGCAGCGTCGGTATCGGCGCGACCGTCGGCGTCGTCATGATCGGCACCAACACCGCCGATGCGGACACCCAGGGCCAGCAGACCGGCCAGCTCAATCAGGGTAACGACGGCACGATCGCGGCGGTGAACGCGAGAACCAGCACCACGCATGGCAGCGACGCGGTCGGGAGCGGGACGGCCGGCAATCCGGGCAACGCCAATGCCACCTCGACCTACGACGTCGGCGGTGTACTGAGCGGTGGCAACGACGCCGTCGTCGCGCAGATCGCCGGTGGCAACGTCATCGGCACGCAGGTCAACGTCACTGCCACCAGCGCCAACGCGGCCAAGATGTATCTGCTCGGCGCCGGCTTTGCCAAGAACGTGGGTATCGGGGCCGGCATCGGCTACACCAGCGTCAACAGCACGGTGTTCGCCAATCTGAGTGGCTACGGACGCAATGGCTCCGGCGTGCTGGAGGCAGCGGATACGCCTCTGACGGTCTCGGCGACCGCGGTCAACGTCGCGGCGGTCGTCAAGGATGCCAGCACCGGACCTTATGCCGGCAAGACCATCGACACCGAGGCGATCGCCGGCGGCGCTGCGCTCTATTTCGGCGCCCAGGCCGCCGTGGCGGTCGGCAATGTCAGCAATTCCGTGGTCGCCATGCTCGGCGGCCAGATCACCGGCACGGGCGCCGCCGCCGTCATGGCGCTGGATTCGTCGAGCCAGGTCGTCTTCACCGGCGGCGCCAGCGCAGGTGCCGTGGCGGTCGGCGCTTCGGTTGCAACGGCGAGCCGAAACAGCTCGGTCGCAGCGCGAGTCCTGAACGGCGCCGCCGTCAATACCTCGACATTGGCGGTTGGAGCCGCGGGTGCGGGCAGAATGAGCACGACCGCAACCGCGCTCGGCGGCGGTATCGTCGCCGGCGTCGGCGCGGATGCAGAGGCCCACGAAAACTCGGGCGTGCTCGCCGAGATCGGATCCGGCGTCTTGATTACCACGTCCGCGACCGGTGCCGGCACGTTGGTGACGGCGTCGATCATGCCCAATCTTTCGAGCGAGGCGATTGGCGTCTCGGTGGGTGGCGGTGCCGTCGGTGTGGCGATCGCAAAGTCGACCGTCGGAGCCACCGTGACTGCCGATGTCGGCGACAACGCCATTTTCTCGGGCGGCGCGCTCGGCGTGACCGCGATGGCGCTCGTCCCGGTCGTCGGTGCGCAGACCAATTCCGACGGAACCACGACGACAATCTATGGCACGACGACCTGGGCCAAGGCGCTCGCCGGCGGCGGCGGCTCGCTGATCGGCGCGCAGGGCAGCCTGGCCCAAGCGTCCGAGAACGCGACGGTCAGCGCCTATGGCGGGACGGGGATTGCGCTCCCCAACGCCAACGTGACCATCGCGGCTGAAAACGACAGCGCCCAATACGCCGAGGCGACGGGCCTTTCGACCGGATTCCTGGCGCTCGGCGCAACAGTGGCGCAGACATCGTCGAACGCGCACACCTATGCCTACCTGGGTGCGCTGGCGAACATGGACGCGACCCATCTGAACCACACCGACTACACCGGCATCCTCCAGATCACAGCCACCGGCACGGACACCAACGTCTCCAACGCGACGGTCGGCGCGGGCGGCACCTATGCCGGCGCCGCAGCGGTTGCCACGACGAGCTCGACCGCCGTCACCAATGCGCGGTTTGACGGCGGCGCGACGGATGACACGCTCTATTTCGGCGGCCTCAGCGTCAAGGCGACCCACACCACCAATTATGCGGCCAGCGGCGACGCCTATCAGGCGTCCACGGCCGGCGTCTCTGCCGGCAAGGCACAGAATGATGTTACCTCGACCACCACGGCTGAGATCGGCACGCACCTGATCGTCAACACGGATGGCGGCAATATCGTCGTCATCTCCAACGATATCGTCAACCAGGCTGGCGGCGGCGCGCGCTCGGGCTCCGGCGGTTCGTTCTCCGGCGCGGCCGCGTTGAGCGACTCCCATGTCACCCAGACCGTCACCACCAATATCGGCGCCGGCACGATCCTGAGCCTCAACGGCGATCCCAGGACGGGGACGGGGGTGATCGACATCGAGGCGTACAACACGCTGAACACCAACGATACGGTGAGCCTCGCCACCGCCGCCTTCTTCGCCGGCGGCGGCGCCGAGTCCAACATGACGGCGAACGCCACGCTCGCGGTCAACATCAATGCCCGGGAACTGTTCAGCGTCGGCAAGATCTATATCGGCTCGGCTGCGAAGATGGCGGCGGCCAACAATGCCAATGCCAGCCTTTATGGCGCGATCGCGGGCGTCGGCGCCAGCACCAACACCTGGGTGCACGCCAGCCAGGCCGTCACCGTCAGCGGCAGCACGACAATCGAAGCCTGGCGCGACATCAACATCCTTGCCGGCATATCCGGCGACACCATCACCTTCAGCAGCGTGCAGGCGACCGCGACCACGGTCGTCTACAACAACACCGTAATTCCGATCTCGACGCTGTACCGCGGCACGGCCAATGCCGGCAACGACTCCAGCCTGACGCTTGCCGACAGCTCGCATGTGCTCGGCGTACGCGACATCTATCTCGGCGCCACGCAAGGGCAGGTCACGGCGTCCGGCAACGGCAGCAACTACAATCCGTATCTGGACATCTTCAGCGCCAAGAACAGCGACAACCACAGCCACACCAGCGGGACCGGGGATGTCGCGCTCAACGGCATTGTGGTCGCGGGCATCAACAACGACGTGACGATCACGATCGATCTCGGTGCAAGCGCGCCGACGTTGAGCACGACGAGTCCCTATTCGCCGCTCAAGCCCAACCTGTCGTCGCCGCCCACGCTCGAATACGTCGCCGATGTCGATCATTTCAGCCCGGTGAAGAGCTGGGACCATCAGACGATCCAGTACACCATCGTCGGCGGCTTCAATCCCTATGACAATATCGTCAACCAGCTGGCCACGCTGACGGGCCTGACCGCGACGCAGATCCGGACCCAGCTCTCGACATCGACGTCCGCACATCCCGCCACCATGGCGCCGTCCGGCGCTGATCCGACCGGCGACACCCAGCGCCAGATCAACGCCTTGATCCAGCAGGCGCCGTATACCTCCGACGCCCCCGGCAACGCCTTCGCGTTCGGCGACATCCTGGTGTCGGCCGGCAACGTCTCGATCCTGGCGCAGAAGCTGACAGGGAACAGTCTCGCCGGTCACACAGCGCCGTCCGTCACCGCACTGAGTTCGCCGAAGATCAAGGTCGAAAACCGCGGCCTCGACTTCATGGACTTCGCGAACCTCACCGTCACCAACGTGACCGGTGGAAACATCACTTACCGCCAGATCGACCATGTCGACCCGGATTCGCATTCCAACGTGACCTTCACGGCCACGCCGAGCGCGACGCCGATCATCGACATCTCGGCGACCTACAACCGCGTCGATCCCGGCACCGGACTCGGCGTCGACGACAACGGCAACCAGCTGACCCGCAAGCCCGACATCTATTTCGACGGCATCGTCACCAACGAGAACGGCCTGCTCAAGATCACCAGCCAGCTCGGCAGCGTCGTCGCGTCGCAATCGCTCAATGCTGCGACCATCCAGATGGTGGCGCCTAACGGCTCGTTCATCTTCCTGGGCGGCGTCGGCAGCTTCTACAACTCCAACCACGACGTCACCTCGCAATGGGCCGGTGTCGAATACAAGCCGGCCGACAACGACACGCTGACGGCGGTGATGGCGGCGGCGACCTTCCTCGGCGCCTATGGCGCCTACGATTACAGCCCGCATATCGGCGACGGTGGCAATCACCCGTATTTCTATTATTGCTGCGTCGACGGCCATAGCGGTGTCCAGCAAACGGCCGCCAACAGCACGATCTTCACCGCGCGCATGCTGATGACGTATTATGATGGCCTGTCGCTCTATTCGGCGATCTTCCTGCCGATGGGATCGGGCGCGCCGGGTAACGGTAACCCCAATGCCGGCAGCGTCGGCAGCACCAACACACTCGCGCAAATGGAAGGGCCAACGGTCCAGACGATCTCGACTGCGCCTTGGGAGAAGACGACTTATGACGGCCAGGGCGTCTACACGGACAGCGGTCCGTACAAGACGCCGTTCAATTGCTCGGGATGTTCGGCCTATTTCCAGGTCGTCAATATCCAGAACGACGTGATCACGCCGAGGACCGCGAGCTCGAACGCGTCTTCGAACTGGAGTTCGACCACGCCATCGGGGTACCAGAACCCCGCGAACGCGCCCTTCATCCTCGGCCAGGCGATCATCATCTCGGCCGGGGTCATCAACGTCAACGGCCTCATCCAGAGCGGCACGAGCAGCAACTACTCGGTCGACATCGGCGGCGGGGTGCTGTCCGCCATCAATAGCCTCAAGACCAGCAACAACGGCGCGGACTTCGCCCGGGCCCAGGCCAATGCGCGAAACGGCAGCTATTACGACATCACGGCGGCTGCGACGACGCAGGTCTCCAGCGATATCAAGATCGGGGTGAAGTACAACGCGCTCACCGACCAGATCATGGTGAACGGCGTGGTGCAGGGCTCGGGCGGCTACGTCTATCTGAACGGCAAGATCATCTCGACCTCGACCGACGGCGCCGCCCAGGGCACGATCGCGGTCAAGGGTGGCGCCGGTACGATCAATGTCACCAACTCGACCGGGCTGCAGCTCGTCACCAACACCATCAATACAGGCGTCAGCGCGCCCAGCGTGATCCAGATCGTCGATCAGCTCCAGCAGCAGACGACGTGGTACGTCTACAATCCGTCCGCGTCGGGCGGCCAGCAGGTGTCGACGTATCGGACGGCCGGCGTCAATGCGAGTGCGTACAACCCCGCGATGCTGACCGGCCTCAGCAGCACGGCGGGCATCCAGTATGCCGTGAAGCCCAACATGTACTACCAATGGGTTGACACGGCGACGCTCGATCGTCCGACCACCAGCACGCAGTTCGACTATGGCTGGCACTACACGCCGAACGGGTCCGGAGACAACTGGACCCGCACCGTCAGCCTGGTCGAGAACGTGATGCAGGCCACGGGCGGGGGCGGCAATACCGGGCAATTGCAGACCGCGAACTTCCAAGAGGTCGTCACCGCGACCGGTTCGTATCACGGTGCCGGCGGTAACACCCATCCCGAGAAGTGTTGCGGCGCGGACGCGCAATACAATTGGTACCAGCAGATCTACGACCACCTGACCCTGACGCTGACCAACACGGTCAAGGCGTCGAACCCGATCAACATCCAGTTCAGCGGCGGCGGCGTCAGCACCGTTGCGGTGACCTCGAACTCCGGCATCGTCATCAACGGCCCGATCAACAACGTCTCGGGTGATACGACGGTCAGGGCCACCGGCGCCAATTCGGCCATCACGTCCGGTCCGAGCGCCAATAATCCGATGATCTCGGGCAGGAACGTGACGCTGCAGGGCGATGGCGGCATCGGTTCGCTCGGCGCGAACGGCGTTCCGATCCAGGTGCAGGTCTATGGCGGCAATCTGACCGCCACCTCGATTGATCGCGACATCGCGATCGCGGCCGTCGGCTCGCTCTCGATCAACCAGGTCGCCGTCGCGTCGGGTGTCTCCGGCCGTGCGCCGCAGGGCAGCGTCTCCATCTCGGCGACCGGTGACATCAACGCGGCGGGTGCTTATGACGCCGCCACCCCCGTCGTGATCGGCAAGAACATCGAGATCGACTCCAGCGCCGGTGCGATCGGTGCGACGAGCAGCGTCGTCAATGGTGCGACCACGCTGACCAACATCAAGCCGCTGGTGATCCAGGCGACGGGTACGTCGCAGTCCGACGGCACCGTCGACGGCGGCGTTCTCGACGGCGCTTCCGCCACCGGCACCTATATTGTCCAGTCCAAGGGCGATTTGCGGATCGGCACGATCCAGTCGGCCGGCGGTCCGGTCTTCCTGGCGGCGGCCGGTTCCGACGGCAACCCAGCCAGCATCCTGAACGGCCGTACGACCGTCGGTATCTCCGCTGCGGAAAGCGCGCATCTCCAGCAGGTCTGGGACAACCTCAACCTGCTCAACGGCAACCCGGCCACAGCCGCCGTCAACAGCTACCAGTCCATGGTGACGGCGGCCTACAACGACTACTTCCAGCTCAAGAACATCGCCTTTGCCAACGGCACCTACAATCCGACCTCGGTGGGCCTTACGGTGCTGCGGGCACAGGTGGCTGCCAAGCTCGGCATCGACCCGGCAAACGTCTCGACGACACAGATGAAGGTCGAGGCCACGACCAGGTTCCTGAAGGATCAGTTCCTGCTCGGCAAAATCTCGACGGCTGAGCTCCAGAGCGGGCTGACGACGTTGCTCGGAAGCGCTCCTGCGGATGCGCTGGGGTCCGTGTTCGGCAGC
>JAESGJ010000122.1_pt1 | contig 125242 bp, 108 predicted proteins | sample 9266241 | NCBI WGS metagenome assembly JAESGJ01 (sample SAMN14514841, study PRJNA621669) | algae metagenome | isolation source: Brasilonema octagenarum HA4186-MV1 and co-occurring heterotrophs from wet... | place: USA: Manoa Valley, Hawaii | collected 2009-07-20 | reverse complement strand
GCATCCACGGTGATCGTCACTTTGAACGCACTGGCGCTCAACCACCTTCGGCTTGGAGCAGCTCGATAAAAAAGTATTGCGGGCGATTGAAACGGTTTCGTTCAGACGAAACCTGATTTCTAGGTGCGTCCAGAGTCACTTCACAAACCCAGTCCACGGCGCTCGGAGGGTGGTGTCCACGGCAGGTTCCGCATGCGTTCCATCGTGATTGTCTCGTCGCCGTCTGTGATCGCTCCAACGGCGACCTTACGAAGGAATTTGAACACCTCCCCGACCAAACCCTCCGTCTTGCTAAAGATGAGCGCCGCCGGTTCGGGCATCCACAGTTCCGACGCTGCTGGCAGCGGAAATCCGGATTCGATGTTCTCGAGCAAATCCTGAAACCCTTCGTCGAGGTCCCAAACCGGTAACGTCACCCGCTCGAAGCGGTTGGAGACCTGCGGGTCGAGATTCAAAAAACCTGGAAGGGTTGGCATACCCGCTACCACGATGGGCAGTTTCATGTCGTTGCCCAAGCGCTTAAGCGACGAAAGCAACTGTCGTCGCTGCGCCGGAGTCCCGTGAAACGACTCGTGAAACTCGTCCAAAATCAGCATGTGCACGTGGCGATTGCGCAGCAACGTGCATACGCGTTGGAACAGCAACTCGGGCGGATCGCGATGGCTGTACGCGCCGCCCAGCGCTGTCAGCACGACCGTCCAGAGCCGCTTTTCGTCGGCCGTCGTCGCTGCAATCGCGGACACCACCGCCATATCGCCCCGCTCGGCGAACGGAGCCCCCTTCGAACGGACGAATTCTTCGAGGATCCAAGTCTTGCCGTTGTTGGTCTCGCCCACGATTTGCAGGTGATCCACCCGGCTCGAACGCGGTTGCAAGTACACCTCTTCGAGCATGCCGAGCGCCGTCACCGCCGCCGGATACCCGTACCACGTTGGTTGCCGCACGAAACTGACCCGATCATCGACGCTCGCCCCGAGCATCGCCCTGGCCTTGGGGTTGAGGTGGTCAGGCGCGCTCATCGGCGTCCCTTCCGTCGGTCAGTCGCACGTCTTTGTACCGCACCCCGGACGTGGTCCGCAACGCGGGGGGTGCGGGGCGTTCAGCGGTCGGCATGGCAGGGGTCAGCAGTTTTTCGTGGGTTTGTTTGCGTTGCTGATTACGCTCTTCCCGAGCGCGGGCTTTGACCTGCTGTTCGCGCTCCTCGAGGCACGCCTCGCCCTCGAGGGCGAGCGAATTGTCAAACTTTTTGGATCGCTTGAAGTCCAGCAGCGAAATCTTTGGCAGCGGCTCGGCGCTGGGAACCTCGATCTACTCGTCGGTTTCGGGATCCAGGAAGTACACGCTGCGCACATCCGCAGGGTCGTAGCGAACGTCAAACTTCCGCGGGCGCTCGAGACGGTCCCTGTCTCGCTCGTCCAAAAAGCGCTCCAGGGCGAGGTGCGAGTATTTGATGCCGTTCAGGCTGATGCCTTGGCGTTGGACGGTGCGCGGTTCGCTCGGCAGAAAGTCCAGGCGCAGTCGGCGCACCGCTCCCGGAGAGAGGATGGGCGGCACGCCTCGTCCCGGTTGGTCGGGCGTGCCGTGAATACCCTGCCGGTATTTTTCGAGCGGCGTCATGCCGAGCGCGCTGTGCTGATTGTTGTGGTAGACAGACACGATCAATTCGGTGAGCCACCCCTCGAGTTCGCCCAGCGTGAACAGTTCAAGGTTGTGGTGTTTGCCGGACAAGCGCTGACGTTTCGTCGGACCGATGGAGCCAGTAATGTCTCTGACGTAACTTTTAAGCGTCCGAGCAAATCGTTCGATGTGCGCACCGTACTGCGGCTGCGCGACCGGTCGAAAATCTTGGGTGATCGCGTAGCGCGGGCTTTCGCAGACTTTTTCGAGCACCTTGCCGCGAAAATCGCTGCCGTTGTCGCAGGCGAGGATGTCCATGATCCCCCAGCAGGGCCACTCGCCGCTGACCCCGTGCGTTTTGAGGTAGTCGTCCTTCGGCAGAAACGCGTGTGTCAACGCGAGCCCAACGGTGTTCGCACTCGGTCCGCGCAGGGTTAAGGCAAACCCGATGACCATCCTCGAGTACACGTCGAGCACGATTGTCAGCCACGGTCGGAACGGCTTCAAATGCTTGCGGCTGACGTACACCGGCAGCAGGGTGTGGTCCATCTGCACGAGGGCGAGCGGTTGGGTGGCCCGTGGGTCGCTGCCCTGCACCGCGCGCAGTGCGAGAGCGGCAGCATTGCCGAGGCGCTTTTGGGCGACCACAAGTGGGTCTTGCTCCGCGATGCGTCGCCGGACAGTGTCCTTGTGTGGAACTGCTAACCCACTGGCTTTGCACTGTTTGCGGATGGCGCTGTTCACCCGTCTGACGCTGAGACCGCCTTTGATGTAGACCTCATCGATTGCCGCAGCGATGATCGCCTCGACCGACCCTTCGATGCGCCTGTCCAACCGTCCTTTGCGGGGACGCGGGGCGAGCGCAGCCAAGTCACCGTCTTGCTGAAACAGCCTCAACCAACGGTACAGCGTGGTGAAGTGGACGTTCTTCGCGCGAGCCCGGGTCTTCACGGCGGCGGCGTTACCAGTCGTCGGACCGTTCAACAACGGCTCGATCACTTCGTACCTGGATTGAGCCACCTTGAGCCGATGCCCCTCGAGCGGTTTTGCAGGCTGCGTTTGGGCTTCGGGCGGTGTTGAAGGCTGCGGGGCACTCGTGGATAAGTCCACCAGCTTCGCAACGAGCGTTTGCCCGGTTTCGCTGTCGGCGACCACGAACGATTCGAGATCACCGACGGACAAAATGCGGACCCGACGCCCTTTGTGCCACACCAGATCGCCGACCGTCATCCAGCGCCGTGACTCTGGCGTCTTGTGGTGAGCACGGGGGGTTTTATCCGTGCGCGGATGTTTTCTTGCCATCGGAAACTTTAGCACGCGACAAGCGTCCTAAAAAATGTTTTGCACGTTCACAACCGGCGATTAGCAGCGGCAAAACGTCTTTACATCATGAATCGGTGTCTAATTTATCGGTGACACGAAAAAATTTACACGAACACCATTCTGCCCTATCGTGCAGTTCCAATGCGACGGCGCCAAACTCAGGTCGCGCTCCAACGACCGAGTGAACTCGAGCGGGTCGAGGCGCTGTGCGACGCCCTTGTGGAACGCATGGGCAGCGGCACACGCAAGACTGCCGCCCGAGTCATTCGCAGCATGGACCGCGATCGGCGCGACCGGATGCGCGCTCGACGCGATCCGAGATTTACCCCGAGCACGCGCGTCGGACGCCTTCGAAGGGCCGAAATCACGGCGTTGCTCGAGGAGGCGGGTTGGACCCTACGTGAAACGGTGGACCGCAAGCTCCCGCTGATGGGAATGCCCCAGGATTTGCAGACGTTGGTGCGTCACAAACGCCTCGAACCGAGCAAAGCCTTGCTGCTCAACCGGGTCAAGCAACGAGACCTGCGCGTTGCGCTGACCAATCAAGCTCTTCACGGAATGACGCTGCAACAGTTGTACCAATCAATCTATCAACCCAACAATGAGCGCACACACATGCCCGACGATGATTTGCGATATCTCGAGCGCGAAATGATGCGTGCATTGGGGACTCGCGTGGTTCTGACCTCATCCACAATTTTGATCGATTACCATCAAGCAGACGTGCTCAGCGGCGTTTTAGATCGTCTTGGTTTACAGGTCTAGAGTACGCACAAGGGTTCACCAGCGACTTTCATATACGACGATTCGCCTCTGCCCACGGGTTTGCCTCGAATCCCAGCGACAATGCCCAACCCGCTTCCTGCGGCCCCATCGAGAGATCAAGGCGGTACATCCTGGCGTGGATAAGCTACTTGGCTCGCCCGCGCCTCTTCCACGATGGCAGGCATGGTGGTCGCCGAACCGCCCTTGCGCCGGGATCAATACTCGTCCTCCTCAAGGGCGACCAACACGTCCTGATCCGCAAGAGCTTGTATTCCGATGACGTCGATGGCGACCTCGGCACCCAACGTTGTTGGGTGCCGAAACTGCACCTCGAACTCGAGCTGCGTTTCGCGCCGGAGGCTTCTCTGAAGGTTTTCGTAAAAGTTGTGAGTCTCACCAGTTTCCCTGTCGTAGTGCATTCCGGCGGGATCAGGGTAAGAAACCTCAGCATTGAAGGATATTGTTGCAGTGAGCACCGCGTTGGCTTCGGTTTCATCTACGGCGATGATGTGTGCATCGTCCACGTTAACCTCGAGCGGGGTGACCCATTCCACATCGCCATCAAACTGATCGAGCGAAAACCCAAGCAATGCAAACGCCTTGCGAATGCGCAATTCGAGTCCGGGTGGTTCCTGTTCGAGCCAATGCTGTAGTGCCACAATCTTTGCTTGGTTTTCGACCTGCAACGCGCTCAGTACCAACAAGTCCTTCAGTTTTTCGACTGGCACAAATTGGGCGTGATTCGCGCAATACTCGCGCACTGGTCCGTCCGCGCTGATCACATACATCCGACCACGTGGACCGTTTTCTTTGAGTAGCCACTCCTCGAGCGTCAACAGGGCGAATGCGTCAGGAAACTCGTCTTTTTTTCCCTTGCCCCCGAACGGCGGCAAACCGCCGAAGTACCGCTCGAATACCTCGGTTGTTCTCGAGCCGTCCACGGGTACCACCGTTACGGCGGTGCGCTGCAAGTATGTCGTCCACTGCGCGAGCAGTTGCTGGTTGATCTCATCGTAATTCGGTTTTGGACCGACCAGCATTCCGAAGCGTGGATCGTGCAGGTTTTTCAAAACCCCCGCGTCGTCGCGGAACGCGTTGACCGCTTGCCGACTGTCGTCCACGCGTTGTCGGAGATTGCGCCGCACTTCGCGTTCGGTGATGTCGGTCAGGACTAAGTGCAGCACGCCGTCTTCGGCGTAATCGCCAAGAATGCCGAGTGACGATTGCTCGCTGAAATTGAAGTTGTACTGAATGAACACGTTGGTGTCCACAAACACCCAAGGAGTCTCGAGCATGGTGGCAGTGTATTGGTCCATGCCTAGCAATGGCTGTTCGCTGTTGGCTCAAGCAGTGCGGTCAAAACGATCTTTTGTGACAAGCCCGACAAGGAGCATGAGTTGTAACGTTGCTATTAAGCACGTTGCTGTCACGGCGAACGGGCAGTTCAGCGACAGTCAGCGACGTTCTCTCTCGCGTGCGATACACCCATATCTGCGAGCGCGAGCCGAAGCGCGTCACAAGGCGTCCCTTAGAGAGCGAGTCAATCGTCGTATTCATCAAAGGGTTCAAGTTTTCAGCGTGAGGAATCCGGTACGGATGTGCAATGTTTCAACCAAGCACTGTATGTAATCAAGTCCGCTCTCGGCACAGTGGTCGCTCAAAACTTCCAAAACCCGTTGCTGAAAGCCTCGTGACGAATAGCCCTTTGCAATTCTTGAGAGCAGAAAATCGTCTGAAACCAGCCAACGCCCACGCTGAACCGCGACCGCAAGCGTCTGCGCGCTCGATGCCCCCAGCCCCTGCATTCCCTGCAATTGCACGGCGAGTTCAAGTTCAGCAGGTTTGAGTCGTTCGACCACCTCCAATGCACCACTTGCCACTTCCTGACTGAAATCAAGCGGACGAAACGCGCCGCGCACGCCGCCGAGATTGTCGTACAAACCGGTCACGTCCCGCAGCACGCGCTTCACCATCCCAAATCGCCAACTGCCGCGCGCGGCGATGTCCGTCATGCGCCCAGTGGCAAGCAGGCAAGCGAAGCTCTGGGCGTCGAGCATGTGCGTGATCGCTTGAGTCATTGCAGCCGAACCGCCACAGCCCAAGCGTTTTGATCCTGATCGCCCGTGGCAGAGAACTCCTTGGCGTAAGCTTCCACGCGTTCCTGCGTGCGGACGATGTCCCGCTCGAGAAAGCGAGCGAGCGCGTCCACACTGAGCAAGCCGCGCTGGTAGGTCTCGAGGGCGAGCAGCTCGTGGCGACGCGGGTACTTGCGCGTGTCGGCGAGGTGGCGTGGCAACCCGAGGATGTCCTTTGCTTCGTCTGGGCGAAACCCATCGGCAATCAAGCGTGCGTGATACCCCGGTTGGAGGATACGCAACTCCTCAAGGCGCTTGACATACGCCTCGAACGACACGTTGAAACCGTGAGCGAGTACGACGAGGTCGCGCGGTCCGAGACGGTTCCCCCCACCTTGCGCCTGCAGATGAGTGCGCAGGTGCCGCTTTACACCGCTGGCAGGCATCAGAAAGCGCGTGGCGAACAGTTCTGCGAAGCGCTCAGCATCGCTCTTGCGCGCTCCGCCGTGATCCACGACAACGTCCGTGCGCTCGAGCTGATCGGTGATGTGCCCGTACTCATGGGCGAGCGACATCGCCTGCCGCTCGGGGCGGTGCGCTTCGTTGACGCCGACGCAGGCACCCAACTCGGACACGTACCCGAATAGGCCACTGATGTTGTGGTGCATTTTCAGGGCGAACACGCGCACGCCGACCTGCTCCTCGAGCGTCGCCCGCAGATCGCTGATTGGTCCGTCGCCCAACCCCAGACGCTGGCGTTCCTCTTCAGCGGCGGCGTCCGCCTCGAGTTCGAGCCCGTCCGTGAGCGCGGCGACGTTGCGAGGGCGTGGGTAACGCGTGATCGGTGTCACCCCGGCGATGGCTTCGAGTTCGACCATGCGTTCCGCGCACAATTGCAATGCTTGCGTTGCTGCATCGAGGTGATTGCCCTCCTCAGTAGGGAAGAGTCGCTTTTGAATCAGCGACCGGAATTGCACAGTGAGGTCGCCGTTCGGCGCGTGCGGGTTGAGAAAATCGAACACGTCTTTGTCGTAGCGTTCGGCGAGTTGGGACAGCTCTGCCGTGGTGACTCGGCGCTCGCCCTTTTCGATGGCCACGAGGGTGGTGCGGGCAACGCCGATTTCTACGGCGACGCTCTCCTGCGTGAACCCCTTGGCTTTGCGGGCGAGTTGCAGGCGTTCCCCGAGACGTTTGGGGTCGGTGCGCTCGAGGTGTTGCTCGAACGTGGTCACGGCGTCGCCAGAACTTCTGCGCGCAAGCTCTCGCGTTTGCTGAGTGCCGCGTCAAGGGCATTCCATTCTGCTTTGTAACGCACAAACATCGCCTCGAGTCGCTCGTCGATGGTTTCAACTGTATACTCGGGACGCTGCGCGCGCAGACCGTCTCGAGCCCAGCGCAGTTCTGGGAACTCTCCAAGAAGTCCGCGCATGCCCCCGCGCCGTGCGCCCTTGTCCAGGCGCGTTGCGAACATTCGCATCAACGCGAAGCCTTGCGTGCCGTCACTCGGTTGTCCGCGTTGCAACTCCGCGAGGTCGTGCAAATAAAAACTGCTGTCCTCGCGCAGCTGTGCCGAGAGTGTTGCCGCACGACGCAGTAAACACGAGGTGCATCGACCGCAATGCTCACTGGGGTGATCGTGACGCATTCCAAAGCTGTCGCACGAAACCGATGCGGCAACGACCTCGAGCGCCGCATCGTGACCGAGTTCTGCGACCAAGTCCTGACACATCTCGCCTTTCGTGCGAAACGCGTTCGGGTTCTCAAAGCGGATGGCATGCCCGAGCAGCCGCGCGAGAAACCTCTCGAGGTTAGACAAGTGCAATGGATGCATCGCGCGCGATTGGTCCACGCCCAGACTGGCCGTCACGAGCGGCAGGTTGATTGCCCCAACGCCGTTCTCAAACACCAACAGGTTCTGTGTGCCGAGTGCGCTCGCGGCGACCGCGCCGAGTACCGGGAAGATAAAGCCGCGTGTGCGTTGGGAGATTTCCTGCAGCTTTGAATCGACATACCATTCCCCTAGGTCATCCTGGCTGAGGTCAAACTTGAAGAAGGCGGGCACGAAGCGCTCTGCAACCCCAGTGCGAATTTTCACGGCGTGGTTCATCGCTTCCACCGCAGCCAGTTGTTTGGCCCGCAGCCGCGTTGAGGTGCTGCCAGCGACGAGCAGCAGTTTGTCACCCGCGCCGGGCGTTTCAAACGCGCGGTTCATCGCACCGGCAACCGAGTCCAAGCCGCCGCTGAACAGGGCGGCGCGGAACGTCTGTTCGGGAGGGTAGGCGCTGAGCATCGTCGCCGCAGCAGCGGGACTCCGAGCGCGCACGAAGGTCAGCGTCCATTGGTCTTCGGTCAAGACTTTCAAGGTCTGCTCGAGTGCGCTTTTTGTCTCGGAGTCATTCCAGGCTTCGGGTTCGCGCACGGGCAGGGTGAGGTCGAACCGACGCGAGGTGTGCCCGTAGCGTTTGCTCAGGCGATCCACCGTGTACACGGCAACCGCAACATCGAGCAAGTCAAGCAACCGCGGCGTCAGGGTTGCTGTGGCTGAAAGGGCACCAAGTTGCTGAGCGACCGAGAGCACAGCGAGTTGGTCGTGCCCGTTGACCAGGCGGGCGAAGTTGTAACGGTGTTCGTACCGGTCAGCTTTCATCGTCGTCTCCGATCATCGGTTCGGCATCGTGGCGGTTGCCTTCAAGCAGGCTGCGGGTGGATTGCTGCGCACCTTCGACGTTGATGTTTTTAATCGCCGCTGGGTCGCGGCATTGGCTCCAGGTTTCCAGGCGTTCGCTGACCAGTGCGTCGGATTGTTGTTCTGCGCGCTCGAGCACGGCATCAAAGTTCTTGTTGGGTGTCAGCGTGCCCTGCTGAACGCGGACCTGCACAGGCGAGCAGAAGCTCGCGTCCACCTGCTGGCGCAGGTATTCGCGGGCGAGGGCGTGCGTGGCTTCCACGTTCGTCACGCCGGTCGCGTCGGCGAATGCGCCGTTCACAAGCTTGAGGGCGGCGCGGGCGAGCAGTTTCTCGTTGCGGTTGGCGCAATGCTGTTCAAACCCAAGCGAGGCGAACGGGCGGGCGTCGGCTGGCAGCGAGAGGAAATGTTCGAGACTCGCCAGAACGCGGTCGAGCGTTGGCGTGAGCCGCTTCAAATTCACTTTGAAGTCTCTCAACACTTGCGCAGCGAGCATCTGACCAACGAGTTCAGGGGTCAGTGACAGCGCAGCGACCGCGCGTTTGAATTTCCGGCTGATCGATTGAGGGTAACGGTCCTGATCTGGCATGTCCAACTCCTTGCGGCTATTGTGCCGTATAGAAGTCTGACTTGTCAACTTGAATAACTGGCGCTCGCAGCGAAACGGCTGACGATGTCAGCAGGCTCGAGCACTGTCTGCGCCGCCCGGTATCCGCGCCGCACGCGTCGCAACGTGTCCTCGTCCAGTGCCCAAAGGCGTTGCGCGCCACGGCAAGGGACCGGTTCGATGGCAGTGACTTCCCCTAGCACCCAACCAAACGGACCAAAGAACCAAGGATCGTCGGAGCGCGTGACCACACCCTCGAGTCGCGCCACCGCAACAATCGCCCCGCGCACGATCTTATCCTCGCGCTTCGGCATGATCCCAAAACGCTGATGAACAACTAGAGCATCAACAGGATCATAGCTTAAACCAGCGTGAATGGCAATGAATCCGCCGATAAAGTTACTTGGAGGACACCAAGTCCTGTTTTCAATACTTTTATGACCACTTGCGATGAGATCAGCCCAGGGTTGATGAAATGTCAACCCTGAGATCACTTTTTTGTCACCAATTTGCATACGAAATTATATACCATGAAGCGATCAAAGTCAAGTCTAATGGAAAGACAATGTATGTTTAGCTCAATCTGTTAAATATCTTTCTAAACGAATGAAAGCCCGTGCAAATTTGACTAAATTGACCTCAAAATCTCTAGAAACCATGCTGAAACACCTATATTCTGTAAATCCCTGGTCAAGCGCGAAATCGTTAACCCAGACCCACGGCACAACGCGACAAAGCGGCGGGGCCAATCCGTCATCGCATACGCTGTCATCGCCATCACCGCCCATCGATCCTCCACAGGCAAGTACTCGAACCCAACCCCGCGCCTCGCCTCACCCGTCACCGTCTTGCGTACCCCAACGCGCTCGCGCACGAGCTTGCAGAACTGCACGCGACGCCGATCCGGCGGCTTGCCAGACCACTGTGGCGCGCGTGCAGGATAGCCACGGTCACCGCAATCCGTTGCCAGAATGTTTACAACCACGCGCAGCACGTCGAAGAACTCGAGCGCAGACACCCGGTGTTCCAGGGGTTCTTTCTTGCTGGTGCGGCGCACGCCGCGTGCCGCCCGTAGCCCAAAAGGCTCGAGCTCACCCAAGTTGAACGATCCCGCCTCGAGCCCCTCGAGCAACCAGCGCTGAAGGTAGCCGAGTCGCGTGAGGTTGACGCTGCGGCGCGAGCGGCGCTGCCGACCCGCGCTCAACGATGCTGCGGGGCGCGCACGAATCGGTAGCAGGTGCGCCTCGCTCGAGCCCGTCCCATCACAGATGTCCAACCCGCAGCGTTGGCACGTGGTGATCGCGTGCTCGGGCAACTCGCCGCGCCGCCCGCCGAACTCCAAGCGGTGAAAGGCGACCGCCGCACCGCAGTGCGGGCAGCGGTCCCGCAACACACTCCAATGGTGTGGGCACACGGTCACGAACGCCAATCGCCACGCTCGCCTGAAGTACGGAACGCGGTCCGAGCGCAGGCACTCCGGGCAGAACTGCAGGCCGAACCCGCGGTGCGTGCGGTGGTACACGCCGAGCGGCAGCACCCACCGCGTGTTCGTTTTCTTGTTGAAGCGCGCGAACAACCGACCCTCGAACGCACGCAACGTCGTCGCCTCGACCCAGTCCAATCGCGTGCCGGTCTTGCGCGCCAACACCCGCAACGCGGTGCGCGACACCGAACGGTCAATGTCCCTGTTCCACACCGAACTGCCCGGCAAGCACAGCCGGGTGAAGCTGTGCAAGCGCTCGTGATTGGCGCGCGCGAGGCGCACCCACCACGAACTGAGCAACTCATCCTCGAGGGGTTTGGGGTGCGCGGGCCACAACCGACCGTACGGCATCGCCGTTCAGTCCAACCCGGTTTCGGGCCGCGCGCGCTCCGACGGCGGCACGTACAAGCGGCGCCCGAGCACCGTGTTGACCAACCCGAAATCGATGCACCGGCGGTCCTCTTTGAGTGCCAGAATGGCGCATTGCTCGAGCAACTGGCTGAGTTCGCCGATCAACCCCTCGCTGAGCGCGAGCAACTTTGTCGACAGGTTCGTTTCGACGAGGTGCGACGGTTCGGGCAGCGGAATGAGCAGTTCAAAACTCTGCAGCAACTGGTCGTACTCTTGACCCGCAATCCAGCGCGGCAGGTACAGCGGTTTGAAGCGGTTGGAGAACTGGGCATCGAGTTGCGTGACGCTGAGCAGCTCTTTCACGCCCGCCATCGCCACCGGCAATTGCAGCAGGTTGCTCAGGCGTTTGATCACCGACAGGTAGTACTTGTGCTGCGCGGGCAGGCGCGAGAACGCGCTGTGCGCCTCGTCGATGATCAGCAAACGCACCCGCAAGCCGCGCAGCTGCCCGACGACGCGGGTTTCGGCGTCGCGCGGGTTGAGCTGCGTGCGCTTTAGTGCCGCGATGCGGGTGAGGATCGTGCTGAACAGTTGCGCCTCGCTCGGACCGGCGGGTGATTCGATGGTCAGCACCGGCACGTGCGCGTTGTCGGCGTTCGGGTCGTCGCTCGGACGGTGCTTGCGCGTGAAGCGTTTCAAGAGCCGCGTCTTGCCGTTGTGGCTCGGTCCGACGATGAGCATGCACGGCGGGCGGTCCACACGCGGCCCGTTGAGCATGTCCTCGAGCTTGTCCATCACCGCGCCCGAGCGCGGGTACGGAATCCAACGCTCGCTCTGTACGTAACGAAGGCGGTCCTCGAGTGGTCGCTCGAGCATCGCGCGCGTGGGCGCGGAGAGGTGATCCGCGCCCGCCGGGGTGTCGGCGCTCACGCGTCCTCTTCCCATTCGACGACCGAGTCCGCGAACGCTTCGACCACCCGCGTGGGCAGTGCGCGCGGCGGCGGCGCGGCGGGGGTCGTGGTCGCGGCGCGCGCGGACACCGCGGGCTTTTCGCGTTTATCAGCATCGCTCGAGCGTTGCTGTCGTCGCCGCGCGGCTTTCGTCGTCGCGTCCGCTTCACTGCGAATGCGTTGCATCCGCTCGCGCGCAGCGAAGATCGCGGTTTCGTCGCTCTGTTTCACGCCGTGCTCTTCCATCCAGCGGCGCACCTCGCGCAACTCCCACGCGCTCAGCGCTGGGTGCGTGGCGTTGCGGTACGGCAAGGAGAAGTACTCGTTGAGGTCGGGATCGAAGAAGTACACGGTGCTGACGTCGCGCGGGTCGCGACGGATGATAAACTCCCGTTTGCTGTGGCGTTCACCCGCGCGCAGGGCTTGAATGTGGCGGTACAACGGCTCACCTTGGTAATGGATGCAGTCGATTTGCACCCCGGTGCGTCGAATCTTGCGTTTGAACAACGGCATGAAATCCAGGCGCAGGCGGTGCGGGTCCAAGCGCGGGTCGTTTGGGTCGGGCAACCCCACGCCGGGCGTGTGCGCGTCGCCGATCACACCGTGTTCGAAGCGAGCGCGCGGCGCGGTCTTGATGCCGTTGTGAACACGCTCGTGATACACGCCCGTGATCCACTCCGCAAGCAGGCGCTCGAGGTCGCTTAAGGTCAGCGTCGCCGCGGCGTCGGAATCGTAATCGGCGCGCTCCTTGGGGTTGGAAAACGTGGTGCCCGGCAAGCGGTGCATCTCCCGGTTGATCGTGCCGATCACGCGTTCGATGTGCCCGCTCACCTCCGGGGTGAGGGGGGGCCGCCACTCGAGGTCAATGCCGTACTCGGCGCAGGCGCGCTCGAGCATCACGCCGCGAAACTCCTTGCCGTTGTCCACTTGGATGCGGCGCGGAAAACCCCAGCACGGCCACGCCCGCGCGACGTCACGCCGCGCCAGCCACTGCTCTTTGGGCAGGATCGCGTGCGTCAGGCACAACCCGACCGAGTTCGCGCTCGGCGGCTCGAACGAAACGTGGATGCCGAGCACCATGCGGCTGTACACGTCCTCGGCGACGGTCAACCACGGGCGGCCCACCGCGCGGCGGTGCACGTCGTCGACGAGGATCACATCGAGCGGGGTGTGATCGATTTGCACGACGGCGAGCGGATAATCGGCTCCGGGAAACGAACCGGTCAGCGGTTTGAGCAAGCTTTTGGCTTTGCGTTTGCCGACGAGGCGCTCGAGCCGCGCGCGTTCCCCGAGCGCGGCGATGCGGCTGCGCACGGTGTTGGTCGCAGGCACCGCGAGCCCGGCGTTTTTGCAGCGACTGCGCACGAGGTCGCACGCGTCCTGTACGGGCAGGCGTGGCTTGGCGTTGATCCACTCCTCGAGCGTCGCCGCGATGACCGTCTCCACGTCCGTCTCGAGCCGCCCGCGTCCACGGTCACGTCGCGGTTGCGGCAGCAGCGCCGACAACCGCCCGGTCTGGGTGTACAGGTCCATCCAGCGGTACACGGTCGAAGCGCTTTTGCCGCACGCCTCGGCGCGCGCCGCGACGAGTTCGCGGCTGCGTTGGTACGGCGGAACCTCGAGCAGCGGTCGAATCGTCTCGAAGCGCTCGCGGGCAACCGCCCAATCCTCATCGCTCACCGTGGTCAGGTCGGGGTGAACGCGCGCGGGCGGCGGTGTTTCGGGTTCGGCGCTGCGCAACTGACTGACGAGCAAGACCTCTTTGCGTTTGCTCGCCGGGTGGTATGCGAGCACGGTTTTCACGTCGAGCAGCGATTCGATGACGTAGGTTTCCTCGAGGTGACGCACTTGCGTGCCCGCTTGCAACTGCCGCCCGCCTGCGCGGTTCACGCGTGCCTCGCCGTGTGTGGTTGCGTGCTCCAAATCGGGCTGTTCATCGTCAGTTTCTGCGCGAGGTCCGCGCCGACGCGGCGACGCGCGACGAGCCACCACAGCACCGGTAAGAGCAGCGCGCGGTTCTCGTGCGCTTTGAATAGCGCTTCGAGCACCGCCGCGGGTGTGGTCGGAGAGAGCCGGTTGATCGTCTCGAGCACGAGGCGTTTGCGCGTTTGATCGGGGCTCAGCGCCCAGTACGCGAACAGGAAACGGGCGTTGTCCAGGTACGGCGTGCGAATCTGCGTTTCGTCGAAGGTGCGAAACGTCCAACCGCGCTCGGCGGCGTAGGCGTGTGCCGCCGCGAATTTCGCGGCGTACGCCTCGGCGTTGCGGGCGAGGTCGCTGGCGTATTTCACTTCGCACAGCACGGGCGGCATGGTGTTGGCGGGGGTGATGTCTTTGCGGTAGGTGACGAGCAGATCGGGGGTGTAGTGCCGCGAGGTGCCGTGCGCGTCGGTGTAGTCAATGCGCACGGGTTGCGCCTCGAAGCGATCAACGTTGAGGTCGAAGCGCAGGATCACGAGCAGGTCGCGCTCGAGGGTGCTTTCGACTTTGTGCGCTTCGCGCGTGTGGTCGTGGACGCGTCCGGTGAGGTTGCGGCCTGAGGATCGGACTTCGCGTACGGGCATGGGCCTCCTGGTCAACGTTTGCACGGAATGTTGCAGCGCAGTCCGAACGAGTGTTGGTATTGACGACCAGAATACAGATTGCCAGTACCAAAGAATGTTGCCTATGATAGGCGGCAGCATTCCCAAACCCGGTGAGGTCAGCCTGGCGCACCACGGCATTCTCTTTCTGGACGAGTTCCCGGAGTTCTCGAGGGACGCGCTCGAAGGACTTCGGCAGCCGCTCGAGGACCGTGAGGTCACCGTGTCTCGAGCCCGTGCCAGCGCGACGTTTCCCGCTGCGTTCCAACTCATCGCCGCGATGAACCCCAGCCCGAGCGGGGATTGGATGGACCCGAGCAGCCCCGCACAGCGCAGATACCTTGCCAAGTTGTCCGGTCCACTCTTGGACCGCATTGATCTCGTCGTCAACGTCCAGAAACTCACGCCCGACGAACTCACCCGTGCCCCCAACGCCGAGCCTTCGAGCGCCGTGCGGGAACGTGTTTGGGCGGCTCGAGAGCGCATGCAGTCCCGGCAAAAGATGGCCAACGCGTTTCTGGCAGGCAAGGCGCTGCGTACCCACGCGAGCCTCGAGACTGGACCAGAGAATTTTATTCGCGCTGCGGCAAAGCAACTCAACCTGTCCGGGCGCGGGTTTGACCGCGTGCTGCGGGTTGCGCGCACGATTGCGGACCTGGAGGGCGCGGCGCAGGTCAAGGAATCGCACTTGGCGGAAGCCGTGTCGTACCGCGCCAAGGATTGGTGAACGCGTCGAGCAACAGACAGAATCTGGCATTGGGCTGCCCACCCGTAGGGGCGAGGCTAGCCTCGCCCCTACAGCACGCACTCGAGCGCACTGTCCAAGCGGCGTACGCCATTGGACGCTCGAGCCTCACCACCCAACCTGCGAAACTCGAGCGCATGAATGGGTTTGTCAACATCATTGACGTGGAAGCGACCTGCTGGGATGGTCCACCACCGCCCGGTCAGTCGAACGAAATCATCGAAATCGGCGTCTGCGTCCTCGAGTTGGCGACGCTCGAGCGTGTGGGAAAGCGCGGCATCGTCGTCAAACCGGCGCGTTCCGAGGTCAGCGCGTTTTGCACGCAGTTGACTGGCTGGACGCCCGAAGCCGTGGCGGACGGCGTGCCCTTGGCAGAAGCCGGTCGCATTTTGCGCAAGGATTTTCGTTCAGACTCGAGAACCTGGTTGTCCTGGGGCGATTACGACCGCAAGCAATTTCAGCGCGAGTGTGCGACAAAGGGCGTGCCTTACCCGTTTGGCTCGAGGCACATAAACGCCAAAGTCGTCTTTGGCAACGCGTTAAACAATGGCAAACGCCTCGGCATGGACGGTGCGCTGCGCTTGCTGGGCTTGCGGCTCGAGGGGCGGCACCACAACGGCGCGGACGACGCGTGGAACATTGCGCTCGTCGTCAAGCACATGCTCGAGACCGGCGTGTTGACGCTGCCCGAAACGGATGCACTCAAAACGCGTCTTTGAGCCACGCGATTTTGGCGTCTCGAGCGTCGCCGTCCACGAGCACCGCATCGAAGCGGCAAGCCACGTCGTCGCGCCCCAGGTATTGCACGGCGGCGCGGCGCACCAGCATCGCTTTGCGCGCGGTGATGTAGTCGCCTGCCGTGCCGTGCGAGGCGCGCGTGCGCTGCTTGACTTCCACGAACACGGTGGTCTCGCCTTCCAGCGCAATCAGGTCAATCTCGCCGCCTCGGACGCGGTGGTTGCGCGCGGTGATCTGCAAGCCCGCCGCCTCGAGGTGCTGCGCGGCGAGGGTTTCCGCCCAGGCACCGTTCTTGGCTGAAGTCGTGCGCGGCATGGCTCGAGTTTAAGTCCATCGCGCTTTCAGGTGTCATGCGTGTTGAGCCGCTTCTCGAGCGGCAGTCCAAGCTGGGGTTGCGGGCAGCAAAACGCCCGCCATCGCAGGCGGGCGGTGGAACGCGGGAGCGTTACAGCGAGTTTCACTTTGATTGGGAATTTGAAAATTCTCAATCAAAGGCGAGCGTCACACCCATGTGTGCAGGGCACAACGCGAGTAGAAACGAAACAGCGGTGGAACCGAAGTTGGGAAAAAAGCCCTCTTTTTTCTCAACGAAGGTGAAGACCGCTGTTACTGGCGTTCGATCTCGAGGATGGGCGTGCTGCGTGGTGCGAAGTGACGGACGGCGTTGGCGGCGATGGCAATGACAGCGATGTAGCCAAGAACCAAAATCACGAATTGGACGTTCATACAAACCTCTACCTTCGAGGACAATGATAGCAAAAAATAAATTGTTGAAAGCAGTAAATACTACATCAATGCAAAAAAGCCAATCTTTATATTCTTTACAATACACTTTGCATCTAGCTGTTTGAATTTGGGTTGTCTGGCACGGCTCGAGTCCTGCGTCCGACATCGAAACCAAACACCCCGCCGCTCGGGTTTGCGGGGGTTGTGCGCTCGAGTTTGACGCATTGCTGAGCCGAGCCCACGGTCAATCCGGTATATTTGCGCTGTGGGGCGCTTCGTCCACCTCAACGGTTCACTCGTGCCCGAAGCCGACGCGCGTTTGCACGTCTCGGACTTGGGTTTGCGCCGTGCGTACAGCGTCTTCGAGTTCCTGCGCGTGGATGACAGCGTGCCGGTGTTTCTGGAAGACCACCTCGAGCGCTTCGCGCGTTCCTGCGCTGCGTTGGAGTTGACGCCGCCGGACGACGTGGAACGCCGCGTGCTCGAGTTGCTCCGCGCCAACGGTGCCAGGTACAGCGGCGTCAGCTTCTACTTGACCGGCGGGTACTCCCCGGACGGGTTCACGCCCTCTGAACCCAATTTCGTCGTCATGGAATCCCCGCGCGAGCCGTACCCGGCTGCGTTCTATACGCAGGGCACGCACGTCATCACGCACCAGCACCGCCGTGAACTGGCGCACGCCAAAACCACGGATTACCTCACCGCCGTGCGCCTCGCCAAAACCATGCGCGAACGCGGCGCGACCGAGGTGATCTTCACCACCCAGACGCACGCGCTCGAAGGGGCGCGGGCAGCCTTCGGTGCGGTGCTCGAGGGCGGGGTCATCGTTGTTCCGGTGAGCGACGTGCTCGAGAGCGTGACGATGAAGCGCGCGTTGACCTTGGCTCGAGGATTTACAGCAATCGAACGCCGCGCGGTGACACTCGAGGAATTTGCCAATGCCCGAGAACTGTTCTTGACCAGCGCGACGCGCGGCGTCATGCCCGTCACCCGCGTGGACGAGCGACCTGTCGCGGACGGCGCGGTTGGCGCGATCACCACGCAACTGATGCGCGCCCTGGAAGCCCACACGCGCGAGTACATCCGCTCGCACGCGCGTTTTGAAACGACCACTTGAACGGGGACACGCGTTGACAGGCTGGTGCACTAGGCTGGACCCCGAGTCGAGGTGCCAGGGCAGGCAAGTCTCGAGCCGAATGGAAGGAGATGCGGTGAAGCGAATCTGGATTGCCGTCGTCGCGCTGATGTGCGTGTTCGTGTCGGTCGCCGAAGCGCACGTCAAATGGTTTTTCAGAGGTCTTCGCCCGCCGCTCGAGCCTGCGGCGGTGCTGCAACCGTTGACGCTCGGGGTGATCGGCGTCGTCGCGGTTCTCGTGTTGGGCTTGTGGGCACTGCAACGCGCCCGAGGCGGCGCGGGCTTGATCCCCGACATGCGTTGGCTCGGCGCGTCCGACGACCACCGTGCGGCGCTGTTTGGCATCTTGCCCGCGATTCTGGCGGTGCATTTCACCGTGCCGCTGTTCGTGAACAGCGTCCAAGGGCACTTGTTCTCGCCGGACAACGCGCTGCCCGGCGGTTGGGCGTACATCCTGGGCTTGCTGCAAGCCGCGATTGCGCTGTCGCTGTTTTACGGCGGGTTGACCCGCATCAGCGCGGTCTTGTTGGCGTGGCTGTGGTTCGTTTCACCCGCCTTCATCGGGCTCGAGGGGGCATTGGACAATGCGTTCGTGCTCGGCTTCGCCGTGTTTTTCTTCTTGGCGGGTCGCGGACCGATCAGCATTGACCGCCTGATCTTTCCGCGCTTGGAGCCCAACGCGCGCCTCATGCGGCACGCGCTCAGCGCCGTGCGCATCGGCGTCGGCGTCAGTTTGGTCAGCGCCGCGTTCACCGAGAAACTTGCCAATCCCGCGCTGGCGCTCGCGTTTTTGCAGCAGTTTCCACTGAATTTCACCTCGAGCCTTGGGCTGCCGATTCCCGACGAAGTCTTCTTTCGCTTGGCGGGCGGCGTGGAACTCCTCGTCGGTACGTGCTTGATCTTCAACATCTTCCCGCGCGAAATCATTGTCTTCGCCTGGTTCCCGATCAACCTCACGCTGACCGTGTTCGACTGGGTGGAACTCGTCGGACACCTGCCGATCTATGGCGCGTTCGCCGCGCTGCTGATCTGGGACCGCTCGAGCGGCCCGCTGTGGCTGCGCGGACTGCGTGAAGGACCACTGCCGATAGACCGCAAGGCTGCACAACCGCCGCCTCGAGCGTCCGCCACGGATTGATGCGCCACCTGGGGTTCTTCGCGTTCCTCATCGCGCTCGTGGTCTCGCCGCTGGGCGTGTGGCTGTGCGGCATCGGCGCGAGTCGAGCGGGCGATTGGACGGTCTGGCTGTGGCGTTTGGGGCAGCTCGTCAGTTGGCTGGGCGTGGTCGTGCTGGTGATGTCGTTGCCGTTCACGCTGATCGCCCTGCACGGCATCCTGCGCGAATGGCGCAAATGACCTCGAGACCGTGCGACCACCACACCGCCGTTTGTAGGGGTTTATCACGACAAACCCGGTGCTGCGCCAGCAGCACGTACGTCCCTCGAGCATCGGATTGCACCACCATCGCTCGAGACGAGCCGTTCTTCAATCTATTTGCGGCTCAACGTTGTATAGGGCGAACACAAGGTTCGCCCCTACGCAAAGGCTGTGGGCTCACCACGCCCCGAGCGCGGCTCTCTGCATTCGTCATAGCCTGTGAACCGCATGACGACGCAACTTTGGTTGGTGCGGCACGGCGAGACCGATTGGAATGCGCAGGGGCGCGTGCAAGGGCACAGCGACGTGCCGCTCAACGCTGTTGGACGCCTTCAGGCTGAACGCCTCGCCGCGCGGTTGGTTGGACAGCACTTCGATGCCGTGGTCTCGAGTGACCTCTCCCGCGCCCTCGAGACCGCGCAGATCGTCGCTGCACAGCTTTTGGGTGCGCCGTCCGCGCGCGTGGACCCGCGTTGGCGCGAGCAACACCTCGGCGCGATCCAAGGCTTGACGCACGACCAGATTGTGACCAGCGGGTTGCCGCGTCCAACCACGCCGCTCGAGGCTTGGCCGGGAGCGGAATCCAGGGCGCAACTGCTGGAACGCGTGCGCGCCCCGCTCGGGGAAATGCACGCGGCGTTCCAGGGAAAACGCGTCTTGGTCGTGTCCCACGGCGGGACATTGCGCGCGGCGGTGATGCTGTTGCTGGGCGACCTGGAGCAGCGCTTGGCGTTGTACGGGCACGACAACACGGTGGTCTCGAGGGTGCACTTGACCGGTCCCTCGGGCGGAATTTTGGTGACGCTGAACGACAGCGCCCACCTGGAACCCGCGCCCAAAAACTAACCGTGGTCACATTTGAAGCGCCCTGTTGGGCACGTGTGATTTTTGACCATCGCGGTGTGTGGCTCAGACCGTACAGTCAGCTACAACAAGTGAACGGGAAGCGATGACTTTCACGCTGTAAACCGGGCATCTCGCGTGAACCGAGCCAGTGATGCGACCCCTCCCGTTGACCTCGCCGCAGAGGTCTTCTCGTTCACCCATTGAAGGAGTGCGTGAATGACCCAAACCACCGTTCCCATCAGCGCCCTAGAGGGCAGAATCCACTTCTCCGTCAACGCCCTGCCGATGTTCGGCGCGGAACTTGAAAGCCGTGGGCTGGAACCCCAAGGGCACACCTTGCGCCTCGTGCGCCTCACGGAGTCCCTGGGGATCACGATGCGCCTCCCGCCGAACCGCATGGAAGCGCTGATGCAAGCCGCCTACTTGCACGATGTCGGCAAGCTCGTGCTGCCGGAGAGCATCCTCTTGAAACCCGGTCCGCTCGACGCCGCCGAGTGGGATGTGGTCCGCACGCACTCACGCTGGAGCGCCGCGATTGCGGGCGCGATCACCAACCTCAACCCGTTGACGATTCCCGCGATCCTGCACCACCACGAGCGCTGGGACGGCACAGGCTATCCCGCCAAGCTGCGCGGCGAGGAGATCCCCGTCGAAAGCCGCATCCTGACCGTCTGCGACGTGTACGACACGCTGCTCTCCAAACGCGCCTACGGTCGTGCGTGGAGCGTACAAAGCACCCTGACAGAAATGCAGACCCGTGCTGGCACGCACTTTGACCCGGCGGTGCTCGAGGGCTTGCTCGACCGCGCCCTTGGAAAATTGACCATCACTGAATAAGGGTTCTCCGGTTCAAGGTGATGCCCTGAACCGACCGCCCAAACCCGAGGCTGTTCTCTCGAGCACCCCCGAATCCACCCAACCCGCCTCCTTCTAAGGCTCGAGCGTCCCCCCCGCCTCGAGCCACTTTCTTTTTGCCCGCAAGCAAGTTTTTGCTGTCCCTTTCGCCTTTTGTCTTTCGCCCGTTGCCCTCCAACGTACTCAGGGCAACGGCACCCAAACGCCCGTGGTGATACCCTGTGCGCCTATGGATTTTGACGTGCTCATCATCGGCGCGGGCCCTGCGGGGCTGACCGCCGCCATCTACGCGGGACGCGGCAACCTGCGCGTTGCCATCGTCGAAAAGGGCAACCCCGGCGGGCAGATCGCGCAAACCGAGGAAGTGGAGAATTACCCAGGCTTTCCAGAAGTCATCAGCGGACCGGAGTTGTCTGGGCGCATGGTCCAGCAAGCCGAGAAATTCGGTGCGCAGATTCTCTACGACGAAGTGACCGGCATTGAACGCAACGGCCCGCACGGCTTCACCGTGAAGGGCTACGACAAGACCTACACCACGCACACGGTCATTATTGCGACCGGCGCGAACCCCAAGCGCTTGGGCGTCCCCGGCGAGGACGCGTTCTACGGGCGCGGCGTCAGCACCTGCGCGACCTGCGACGGCTTCTTCTACCGCAACAAGCGCGTCGTCGTCGTCGGTGGCGGGGACGCCGCCATTGAAGAAGGCACGTTCCTCACCAAATTTGCTTCTTCGGTCACGGTGATTCACCGCCGCGACACGCTGCGCGCCAACAAGGTCGCGCAAGACCGCGCGTTTGCCAATCCCAAGATGCGCTTTGTCTGGGACACGGCGGTTGAGGAAGTGTTGGGACATGATGGATTGGTGACGGGCGTGCGCCTCGTCAACCTCAAGACAGGCGAGAAAAGTTCCCTCGAGACCGACGGCGTGTTCATCTACATCGGGCACGAACCGAACACCACGTTCCTCAGCGGCATTGTGGAACTCGGCAGCACTGGGTACGTCGCCGTGCGCGACGAGATTTACACCAGCGTCCCCGGCATCTTCGCGGCGGGCGATGTCAGCGACGAAATTTATAGGCAACTCAGCACCAGCGTCGGTGCGGGCACGAAAGCCGCGATGCGCGCAGAGAAGTACCTCGTGGAACTCGAGGGGCAACCGTTGCCGCAAGGCACGGAGACCGTCTCGAGCCTCGTGGCTGCCGACTGAACCAATGCGCCCTAAGGTGTCGGTGTTCCTGGGCGTGAGCCTGGACGGGTACATCGCGGGCGACAACCACTCGCTCGAGTGGATGAAGATCGTGGAAACTGACCCGCCCGAGGACGCGGGCTACACGCCGTTCATGGCGAGCGTGGACGCGCTCGTACTCGGGCGCAACAGTTACGATGCGGTGATCGGGTTCACGCCGTATCCGTACAGCGGCAAGCGCGTGGTCGTCCTGACCACGCGTCCCGCTGAGTCCAAGCACGGCGAGACGTTTTACAGCGGTTCGCTTGAAGCTCTGCTGGAAACACTGGCGCTCGAGGGTGTGCGCCACGTCTACTTGGATGGCGGCAACGCCGTGCGGCAAGGACTCGAGACGGGCGTCGTGGATACCCTGACGATCAGCACCTTGCCGATCATCCTCGGGTCAGGCATCGCGCTGTTTGAACGCGGACTCCCGCAAAGCCGTTGGACGCTGACCTCGAGTTGCAGCTTCGACAGTGGACTGGTGCAAGCGACCTATCAACGGCGGTGAGATGGGCAACGAAGCCCTAGAGCGTACACTGTACGCTCTAGGGTCTTGTCATACAACATGGGTCTCGAGGCGTTTGGCAAACCCTGTGGTGCAAAGCGCTGTTACACTCGAGCCTGCATGAACTGGCTCAAATCGCTGTTTGGCGGCAAGCGGAACACGATGGTATCAAAAGATGGGAACTTCAGCGATTCTTGGGTTGCGCACCCTGGCATCACCCTCGAGTTTGACCTGCAAGCCGTGACCTTGAACGGCGTTGGCATTGGCGACCCGCCGCAGGGTTTGTCATTCCTGGGGCGCGCGGAGAGCTTCGGTCGAATCGGCTCTGGGGAAGGCACCGAGTACACGCTGATTTACCCTGGGTTGTGGGTCGACCTGAATGCTCAGGCAGTACGTGCGTACAAGCTGGGATTTTCACCGGACGGTCTCGATCTCGAGGACGAGCAGGACGGTGATGAACCGTTCCAACCGTTTCGTGGGCGGTTGCTGTTTGGAGGACGAATGCTCAACTGGGGCGCGTACACCGTCGAAAGTGATGTCGTCGCCATCCTTGGGCGTCCCGTGCGACGCGATGACGCAATGGAGGACACCGAAGAACCCGAACCGTACCTGCACTTGCATTACGACCTGCGTGGACTCGAGTGGCTGATCAGTTTTTACGAGGGGCGTTTGACGGAGCTTTGGGTGTACAAGCGCAAGACTTGACGGTGCCCTCTCGAGACAGTGGGTCTACGGATTGCAACGCGCTGCTCCTCGGGCGCGTAGTGGTGGCTCGAGGGTTTTGTGTTTAAGCGCAATCGCATTCAATACATCTACGGGTGGACGATTCCAGCCAAAACATGGCCTGAGTTGCGTCCTGAATTCAACGAATTTGCGGGAACATCGTTGCGGGCAGTCAGGCTTGGGGTTGTTGTTGCCGCAAGTAACTATGCTTTGACCAAGCTCATCCTGCCAGAACTTCAACCGCCCCCTCTCATGACATTACTGATCGTGGTTGGCGGTATGGTGGCATTCGGCGTCCTGTTTTCCGTTGCGATGAGATTCAGCAGCGAACAGCAAAAATGGGGAATTTCAGAACGCGGTGTCCACAAGTTGCCCAATGGTGGTGCGATGCCCTTCAACGTTTGCCAAGCGTGGGTGTTGCATCGTTTGAGCAACCGCATGGAGTTGTTTTCAAAAGCGGGCGACATTTTGATTGTTGATTTGCCCCAAGATGCGGTGATGCGCGAACAGGTCGTGCAGTTCATTCAATCCCGTGTCAGACCTTGGCTGCATCCCACTGCGCCGAGCGATTTGCGCGTCAGTGCGGGCAACATCGAAGGAAGGTCGCTGTCACTGCTTTGGGCGCTGATGTTGCTCGGCAGCCTGCTGATCGGCTCGAGCGCAGAAGTCGCCAAGTTTGCGAAAAGCGAGAACTTTGGTTACTACTTGTTTTTTGGGTACTACTTCTTTGGTCCTGGTTACATCTGGGGTTGGAACGCATGGAAAAAGTTGTCGCTGTTTCCATTAAAGAAGCGTCTCGATATCGCATTCCATCTCAGTCTTCCTGGCAATATGTTGTTCAACCTGCTGCTCGCGCAGTTCCTTTTGGTTTTCGACACGGCGCGAATCGCACCTTGACCGCGTTCTCGAGACCCACACCAATGCACCTGAGACGGTACGGTAGGTCAAAAAGCAGTGAATTTCCACCGCTTGGTGATTAATCTTTTTTCATTACTAGAGCAAAAACTGTGCCTTCTTGATCGAGATCACCAAAGCGAATTGTGGCGAGCTTTTCAGCAAGATCAACGATTGTGGTTGCCTCGCGCCATGAGTATTGATAAGTCGGTTCTCGATCTGGATATGTGTATACAGAACCGTCATTGAGCAGGCAAATAATGAACAGTCGCTCTTTTTCGTTCGGTATTGTTTCAGCCAGGGGAATGCTTATTCTGAATGATCCGGGACGCGCAATAACCCTTTCTGAAGCACCTATTCTGTACATGCTGCTAATGGGTTCGTATTCTGTCGGTAGAGGCACTGTACTTGCCAGATCAACCAGTTCAACCCAAACTTGCACACTGTGAGGCGCAGAGCGTGTTGGGTCAGCAATGCGGACACCGTCAGAGTGGACGAAAGTGCCGCCAACCTCGAGAACACCAGATTCACGTCTATTTGGACTGATGCTTGGGTCTTGAGAGATTGCTTCCGAACCTGAAAACGTCAAGCCTGCGCTCAATAAAGCGCAAACAACAGGAAACCGCATGTTTACACAATAAACAGTTTTGACCTTGCTCGTGGTTCATATTGCTTTGCGCCTCACACCAATGACCTCGAGACGATCAAATACGCGCCATACAACAACACCGCTGCGCTGCCCACGCCCAGCCACGTCCGCACCGCCCTGGGCGGCTTGCGGTACACGTACCCGAGCACCAACCCGCTGACCAATCCGCCGATGTGCGCCCAGTTGTCCACGCCGGGGATGATGAAGCCCAACCCCAGGAGCAGCACGATGTTGATGGCGTTGCGTTGAACTTGTTGGAACAATTGCCCCAAATTTCGCGTGCCGACCGCGCAGAGGAATCCGAACAGCCCGCAGATCGCGCCGCTCGCGCCGATGCTGACGCCCCTGGGGTCGCCAAAGACGGTGCTGGCGACGCTGCCAATGACGCCGGTGACGAGGAACGCGAGCAGCAGTTCATCCCCACCGATGAATTCTTCCAGTTGCCCGCCCAAATTCCACAGCGCCAGTCCGTTCATCAGGATGTGCACGAAACTCGCGTGCAGCAGCGTCGCGGTCAGCAAGCGCCACGGCTCTGCGCCGTCCACGGTCAGCGCGCGGAAATTGCCGCCGACTTCCACAAGGTCGCGGGCATCGGGGCCGTTGATGAACGAGTTCAGCGTCAGCCCGCCTGGGGTCAGTGCGAGCAAGTAGAGCGCGCTCAGCCCGGCGAGCAGGGCGAAGGTCAGGGGCGTGGGCTTGCCACGGTTCGGGGAACGCATCACGGGGGTATTGGATCACTCTCTGGGCAAAACGCTCGAGGGAGGTTTGGGCGTGGCTCGAGGGTTCAATCGGCAGCGACCACTGGGGCGGCTTCAAACTGCACGCCGAGGCTGCCCAGCACCGTGCGAATTCCGGCGGCGTCAATCCCGGCTTGGCGGTGCAGGCTGCTGACCTCGGCGTGGTCCATGAAGTGGTCGGGAATGCCCAGCACGCGCACTTCGGGTTTCAAGTCTTTGCTGGCGAGGTGTTCCACCACCGCGCCGCCGAAACCCCCGACGACCGTGTTGTCCTCCACGGTGATGATCGCTCGGGCGGTGCGCGCAATCTCCTCGAGCATCGCGGCGTCCAGGGGTTTGACGAATCGGGCGTTGACCACACCGACGTTTTCTGTGCCTTTGACCGCCTCGAGCGCGTACTCCAAGCCCTTGCCCGTGCCCAGAATCACGATGTCGTCGCCGGGAACCAAGCGCTCCCAGGTGCCCCACTCGAGGTTGCCCCATTGTCCCTCAGGGACGGGCTTGACGCCCCCTCGAGGGTAACGGATGGCGATTGGACCGTGTTGCGCCAGCGCCCCTTTGAGCATCGCGCGTAGCTCGAGGGCGTCTTTGGGTACGGCGATTTGCACGTTCGGCACGAGGCGCAGGTAACTCAGGTCGAACACGCCGTGGTGCGTGGGACCGTCCGCGCCGACCACGCCCGCGCGGTCAATCGCAAAGACCACGTCCAGGTTTTCGATGGCGATGTCGTGGATCAGTTGATCGAAGCCGCGCTGCAAGAAGGTGCTGTAAATGGCGACAATTGGTTTGATGCCGCGCAGCGCCATCCCCGCTGCCGCCGTGACCGCGACTTCCTCTGCGATGCCGGTGTCCAGGTATCTCGAGGGGTGCTTGAGGGCGAATTCCACCAAGCCCGAACCCTCGCGCATCGCCGGGGTGATGACGTAGACATCATCGCGCTCGTTGACAATCTCGATGGCGGCGTCCCCAAAGGCGTTGCTCCAGGTGTAGCCCTTCGTGCCCTCTTCGGGCGTGTCCACGTTGAACTTGCTGGGCGAATGCCAGTAGATCGGGTTGGCTTCGGCGACCTCCATGCCCTTGCCCTTGCGGGTCATGATGTGCAGCACGGTCGGACCGTCCAGCTCTTTGATGTGCTCGAGGAGGTACACCAACTCTTTGACGTTGTGCCCGTCCACGGGTCCGACGTAGCGCAGGTTCATCGCGGTGAACGGATTTTTGCTGTGCGGGTCGAAGAACGTCCGGGCAGCATCCTTCGCCCGTGAGACCAACCCGCCAATCGTTTTGCCCGCGAGTTTCTTGCCGCCCTTTTCCGCGCTCTGGAACCACTTTTGCACTTGCAGCGTGCGGAAGTACGCGTTCATCGCGCCGACGTTTTCGCTGATGCTCATGTCGTTGTCGTTCAAGACAATCAGCATCTTGGATTGCTTGTCGCCGATGCTGTTCAGCGCCGCGAGTGCCATGCCGCCGGTCAGCGCGCCGTCTCCGATCACGGGGATGACGTGGTAGTGCTCACCCTTGGCGTCCCTTGCCAGCGCCATACCGAACGCATTGGCGAGGCTGGTGCTGGCGTGACCCACGGTGATCGCGTCGTGCGGGGATTCGCTGACTTTTGTAAAGCCGCTCAGCCCGCCCTCTTTTTTGATCGTGTCCATCTGCGACTTGCGCCCGGTCAGGATCTTGTGCCCGTAGGCTTGGTGGCCGACATCCCACAAGATGCGGTCCGTGGGGCTGTTGAACACGTAATGCAATGCCACCGTTAACTCAACCGTTCCGAGGCTCGAGGCAAGGTGCAACCCGCCCCTCGAGCACACGCGGATGATCTCCTGACGGACCTCTTCGGAGAGGCCAGGCAAATCGTCCACAGGGAGGCGTTTTAAGTCCTCCGGGCTGTCCACATCGGCAAGCAGTTTCGTCGTCATGGGAGGAGTCTATTGCGATCTGGCGCGGAAGTTGTAGTCCACGAGCACCAATCCCTCGCGGGTTTCCACTTCACCGATGAACGGCACGAAGCGAATGCGCTGGCTTTCCAACACGGGCTGGAACTGCGGCTTGACCGCGTCGGCGCTGCTCAAATCCAGATACTCCAGGCGGTTGTCGCGCAGGATCAGGAACGCGTCGTACTCCACGTCGCGGATCTTGAACTTTTCTTTATTGACGACCTTGTAAATGTAGGTGTAACGCACGCGGCGCGCCCCCTCTTTGGTCGTCAGCGTCGCCGTGGTCGTGCCATTCCAGCTTTTGTTCGCCGCGATGGTGTTCTCGGCTGGGTACTCCTGGATCGGTTCGTCGTAGACGATCTCGTAAAAGTCCGGCGAGCCCTCGCCCCACAGGCGCACGCCGCTGGCGTTGAACTCGCGGTAGTAATAGCGGTCCTGCCCGCGTCCGACGAAGCGCTGCGCGGTCAGGACCTTGCTGCGAAAACTCGTCGGACCTTCGGTGCGCACGATGTACGGCGCGGTGTTCAAGGGCTCACCCGGTTTCAAGTACGACCACGCCGTTCCGCTCTGGCTGGGGTAGTAACTGACCTGGTCCGCCGTGACCGTGGTCGTCACGTTGTCCACCGAGCGCGGCGCGCACGCCGCCAAACCGATTAAGGCCAACACGGGCAGGGCTTTCAAAAAGCGCATGGGCCCATGATATCTGTCCACACGCGGCGCGGATGAAACGAAAGCCCCATTGCAGAGGGCTTACGTATATGGCATCTGAACGTCGCAACAACCATCAAAACGTTTTGCGCCAAACTCGAGTGCAGACAAATCCCACGCGTCTTAGACAACAGTTTTCGTAGGGGCGAACGTCACGCCTATGCGTGCAGTGCACGACGTGTTCGCCCGGTTGCTCGAGGCGAAATCGTCGTCAAGCCTCAAAACTGTTCATATGCCTAAGCCCTGCCCCATTGCAGTTCGAGATCCAGCTCGAGGTTTGGGTGCGCCGCTCCAGCAACCGATTCGTCATCGGCAGGTCGTCGGTTCAATCCAACGCTCGGTCAAGTCAGCGTTCACCGCGCCCGGTCCTCAGCCTGCTCGAGATGCGCCCAAATGAACCCCATATGTCCGCTCGAGCGTCCAGTTTTCGGGCAAGTCAAGTGTGCTCGAGACAAAACTGCGGCTTGACAGCCCTGCGCCTTGCCCTTAACATTCTCTTCGCCCTCGAGATTTGCATTTCAGGGCGTGCTGCGCCGATGTAGCTCAGCGGTAGAGCAGCCGATTCGTAATCGGCAGGTCGTCGGTTCAAATCCGACCATCGGCTCCACACAAAACCCCCTGCCGTTCGGCGGGGGGTTTTTGCCGGCTCGAGCACCCGCGCGCCGTGTGCGTTTTGAGCGGGCGCGTCGGCACCACTGTGTTACCCTCGCTTCAATTGAGGGCTGGGTGGTCGTGCGCTCGGGTTTGCGGTTCGTGGCGATGCGTTGAGCCCCATTCGTCGGTTGATGATTGCTGGGGGTCGGGTTTGGCAGCCGGGAGGCAAGGCAATGGGGACAGAATCGGTGCCGCTAGACGTTGACCCTGGATCCTTTCAACTTGCGTCCGCGCTGGGCGTGCTCGCCCAAGGCTTGGGTGCCCAGGGCTCGAGCACGACCGTGCTGGTCTACCGCGTGCGCGATGCCCGGCTCGAGGCAGTGGCGTTGTGCACCGCTCAGGGCAGCGTGCCCGTGCCGTCGCCGTGGACGTTTCAGCCGGGTGAACGCGCCTTGTTGCTGCCTTTGAGAACCTCGCAGAGCATTGCACAGACGGTCACAGCGCCGTTTCACCAATGGTTGAACACGGCGGTCGCCAGGGTGGCGATTTCGCCGTTGCGCAACCCGGACGGCGCGCTGATCGGCGGTCTGTGCGCGCTGCGCGCGCAAACGCAGGGCTTTAGTGCTGCGGATTTGACGATGCTCGAGGTCAGCGCGTCGCTGGTTGCCGCGCTGACCGCGGGGCGCGAGGCGGTCAAGACCGACGAACTCGAGCGCGTGGTCGCGCAACTGCCGTTGTTCGTGGTCGAAGCCGACGGTGAGGGCAATGTGCGCGGCGCGACGGGCGGGGCATTGGAGACCCTGCGGTTGGAGGGTGAGCTGAGCGCGACCCAGTTGCGGCGCGGCGGCAACGTCTGGGAGTTGTTCCCGGAGTCCACGGAGAGCGCGCGCTTGTTCATCGAAGCCTACGCGGGCCGCGAGGAGTTCGGGACGGTCACGTGGCGCGGTCGCAGCTTCGACGTGTATGCGCGCCCGCGTGACGCAGCCGTCGAGGGCGGGACCACGGGTGACGTTGACGGCATTGTCGCGGTCGGGCTCGAGGTCACGGAATCCCTGCGTTTGCGCAGCGACCTGAAAAGCGCGCGCAACCAGTTGTCGCGCTTGTTGAGCACCCTGCCCGTGCTGGTGTTGGCGACGGACGCAGTGGGTGTGGTCACGCTGGCTGAGGGCATGGGATTGGCACCGCTCGAGGCTCGCAAAGGCACGCTCGTTGGGTCGTCGCTCGCGGAGGTGATCGCCGAGGAGCCCGAATTGGTGCGGGTGATTCAACGCGCGCTGTCTGGGGAACGGTTCGAATGCACCGTCGGTTACCAGGGCTTGCACGTGCGCGTGTTCGTCGAGCCGCTCTACAACGACAGCCTGTACGCCGGCTCGAGCGCGATCATCGTGGACATCAGCGATCAAGTGCGCGCCGAGCGCGAGCGGCAGCGTGGCTTGGAGCAGGTCCTCGAACTCGAGGCTGCGCACGCCCGCGATCAAGTGCGCGCCGAGGAAATTCTGGGCACGATCCGCGAGGGGGTGCTCGTCGTCGACGGACGCGGGACGGTGGTGCACCACAACCGCGCGGCGCTCGCGTTGCTGGACCGCCCCAGCCAGGGCTTGATCGGCTTTGATGTCGTGGAGGTGCTGGGTCCAGCCGCGCGCAGTTTCACGCCGAGCACGTTGCCGGTGGAGCGCGAGGACGGCTCGAGGGCGACCCTCGAGGTCAGCGCCTACCCGGCGCAGCAGGGCAGCCTGTTCGTGTTGCGCGACATCACCGTGCAGTTGGAGCGCGAACGCGAGGGGCGCATCGCGTCCACCATCGCCGACACGGTTTCGCAAGGTTTGGCGGTGCTCGCGCCGGATTTGCACGTGGAGTACGCCAACGCCGCTTGCGGCGAGATCGCAGGTGTGGACGCTGACGCGTTGATCGGGGCGAATTTGATGGCGTTGGTGCACCCGGACGACCGCGTTTGGGTGCAAGCCTGGTGGGTCGAGGGCATGACCGAACAGCGGCGCACGTATTGGCACCGCTTGGTCCGCGCCGACGGTGAGGTGCGCACCGTGGAGGTGACGGTCACGCCGCGCCTCAAGCCCAGCGGCACGGTGGAGAACATCGTGTTGGCGATCACCGACCTCACCGAGCGCCGCGCGCTCGAGGCGTTCAAAGAGGAACAAAATCGCCGCGAGGGCGAGTACCTGCGGGCGCTCGCCAGCAGCATCGCCCAAGGGCTGGCCATCGTGGACAGCGAGGGCCGGGTCGTGTTTTTCAACGCCGCGCTGCAACTGATGCTGGGCGCGGGCACCGCCAAGGACGGCACGCCGCTGTTGGCGCTGGTCCACCCCGAGGAACGCGCGCGCTTGGAGCAACTCGAACTCAGCCGCACCAACGCCAGGAAAACGCTTTACACGCGCTTGCGTGGCGACGAGGGGCGCGAGTTGCGGGTGGAGATTGACATCCACCCGATGATCCAAGACGGTCGCTTCGAAGGCGCGAGCTTGGTCGTCAACAACATGACCGAAGTGATCGGCCGCGAACTCGAGGTGCTGCGCCAAACCAATGCGGCCCTGGAAGCCGAACGCGCCTTGGTGACGCAACTGGACAGCGCGTCCACGATCATGAACACGGTGGAGCAAGGCATGATCGTCACCGACCACGATGCCCGCATCATCTACGCCAACCCTGCCTTGGCCACACTGACCGGGCATGCCCTGGAACACCTGGTCGGCCTCGAGATCATGGCGCTGATCGCGCCCGAATCGCGTGCCGAAGTCGGCGCGCAACTCCTCCTGCGCCGCCGCGGCAGAACCGCGCGCTACACCGCGCAGCTGCTCCACGCCAATGGCACGGCGCTCACCGTGGACATCGCGGGGTATCCGCGCCTCGTCAACGGCGAATTCAAAGGTTCGGCGGCCGTGATTACACCGAGCACCGTGCGCGACGAGCGCGAGCGCGCCCTGCAAACCGCGCTGCAAGAGCAAGGCGCGCTGCTGGCGCAAACCACGCTGCGCGCCGAGCGCCTGGCGGTGTTGGGTGCCCTCCACGATCACCTGGCGGCGTGCACGACCGCCGTTGAGGTCGCCCGCGCCACGGTCGAGGCGATCTCGAGCGCCGCTGGAATCGCCTTCACGAGCATTTACTTTCTGAATGGCGACGAATTGCGCCTCGAGCACCAGGTCAATTACCCGGAGCCCTTGCAGCGCTTCGCGTTGGACGGTCCCGGCATCATGGTTCGCGTGGTTCGTGAGCGGCGCGGCATCCTCGTGCGCGACACGCGCGCGGACACCAATTTCGTCAACGCGACGGGCACAATTCGCAGCGAGGTCGCTGTGCCGCTGCTCGGTCAGGCGGGGGTGCTGGGCGTGCTCAACATCGAAAGCGAGCGCGCCAACGAATTCGACGACACCGACCTGGAGGCGTTGACGCAGTGCGCCGCGCGGGTCAGCGAAGCGCTCAATCGCACGCGGCTGATCGAAGCGTTGCGGCTCGGTGCGGGTCGTTTGCGCGACAACGCCGAGGCACTGGGCATCATCATCGGGGAACTCGACGTGGACGGACGGATCACGCACCTGGAGGGTCGCGTCGGCGTGCACGGCAAGTCCATGCTCGGACAGCGCGTCACCGACCTGTACGCGGGCAACAATACCGTCTTGCGCGCGTTCGCCACGATGCGCGGCGGCGAGTACGCGGAGTTCCGTCTCACCGACCAGAACGGCACCGTCTGGGCGGTGGAAGGCGTTCCGCGCTGGCGCGACGGGCACTTCGACGGGGCGCGCTTGCTGATGCGCGACACCACGCACGCCCCGGAGCGCGACGCGCGCGCCCGGCAACTCGAGGCGGCCTTGGAGCAAACCCATGACTTCGTGCTGATCACCGAAAGCGGGTTGGGGGCGCCGGGACCGCGCATCGTCTATACCAACCGCGCGTTGCAAGACCACACCGGTTACAGCCAAGCCGAGCTGTTGGGCGCCACGCCGCGCCTGTTCCAAGGCGAACGCACCAGCCGCGAACTCTTGGCGCGCCTCAAGGAGACCTTGTCGCGCGGCGAGCCGTTCGTGGGTTCCACGGTCAATTACCGCAAGGACGGTTCCTCGTACTTCGTGGAGTGGCGCATCACCCCCGTGCTCGACGAGGCAGGGCGCGTCACGCATTTCGTCAGCGTGCAGCGCGACATCAGCCAGCGCCTGCGCTTGGAGCGCCTCTTGGACAACGTCTCAGACGCGACCACCGCGCCGCGCTCGGAACTGGCTGGGGCGGTACTGACCGACCCGAGCGGCCAGCGCGTGCACCAACTGCGCGAAGCACTCTCCGCTGCCCTGCGCAAGCACCACACCCTACACGGCGCGGTGGAAACCGTCGGCGGCACGGAAAGTTTGTTGCAGCTCTTGAACCAACACCGCGCCAGCGGTCGCCTCGCGTTCGAGGACGGTGCCTCACTCAGCCTGCGCGACGGGCGCATCGTCGCCGCCCACCACCCCGATCATGCCCAAGCCCGGCACGCGGCACTCGCCCTTTTGGCACGGGAACGCGGCGCGTACCGCTTCGAGAGCGAATCTGCCACGCCCAGCGAAGACCTGGACCTGAGCCCGACCGCGCTCTCCATGGAGCTGACCCGCGTGCGCACCGAAGCGCGCGCGCAACCCGACCTCAGCCAGTTGATCGTCCTGCCCGACGTGCACACCGCGCTGCAATTCGTCGCAGGCGTTGGCGGCGCGTCGCATTTCACGGCCGCGATGGAGCGCGACGAGGGTTGGGGCGACCACGCCCGCCTCGTTCTGCGTGGACGCGGATTCATCGTCGTGGTCGTGCGTGGCGCGCTCGAGGACGTGGCTGGGCAGATGCAAACGCACAGCGGCGCGTGAAATCACCGGACCGGGCTGTCACAGTGGACTCGAGATTGTCGCTCGAGCCAGAGCGGTTTGCCCAGCTCAACGCCGTTGGTGTGACCTGCGCGTTTCTCGAGCGATCAACGCTGATGAGGTCGCTCGAGCGGGTGGGTGCGGTTGGTCCGCTCACCCCGACCCACCACGTGTCCAACCCCAGATTGCCTCGCGCCCCCCATGACCCGCAGACCGCTCGACCCCACAACCGACGCCCGTCAGTACACGTAAAACCCCTCGAGCCCGGTGGCTTCCGCCCAACTCGTCTCGATGCTGCTCACCTGCGCGTGCGTCGAGCCTTTTTTGAGGAAGTGCAGCAGGTGTTCAAGCTCGGCGCGGTCGCCTTCGGCGATGACCTCCACGCGCCCGTCCTCCAGGTTGCTGACGTACCCGCTCAAGCCCAGGTTCTCGGCGCGGACCTGCGCGTAACGCCTGTACCCGACGCCCTGGACGCGCCCGGTGACGAGCGCGGTGACGCGGAACCGCTTGGCGGGAAACTCCATGCGGCGCACGATATCAAGCTTGGAACAAAGCACACTTCGTCCGCGTTACAAAGCATCTGGGTCTGAAATGACAAACCCCCGCACGCGGCGGGGGTCGCTCGAGGTCACCGATTTCAGAGTGCTTGACGCAGCAGCGCCACGACCGGCTCGAAGCCGACCTTGCGCGCCAACGCGATGCTCGCCTGGTTCTCCGGGTGCGTCTTGACGAGGGTGGAGCGCATGCCCCGCGCCTTGGCTTCTTGCAACCCCGCTTCCAGGAGTTGCGTCGCCACGCCGTTGCCGCGCGCTTCGGGTGCGACGAAATAGGCCACACTCATTTCCTCGTCGCCTTCAGGGGTCCACCACGACGCGCCGACCGGTTGCCCGTCTTGCACGGCGACGTGCGCGAAGCCTTCGTTGCTGACAGATTCCAGCACGCTGTCCGCGGCGCGTTCCAGCGTCGCGTTGCCGCGCGAGATCAAGCGCGGGTACTCGTGGTACGCGCTTTCGATGCAGGTGCGCAAGAATTGTTCATCGGGGGCTGAAGCCAATCGAATCGAGGTCATTCCAAGCGCGGATTTTACACCCCTGATGGCGGGCCGCGTGCGGCCGCCGCACATTTGGCTGTGCAAGTTTTCACGTGCCCTTGAGCGTTTGTTGAAGTGGTGGCAAAACGGGTTCGTGCGACCTGCCAGAAATGCTCGAGATATGGTCCTGCACCCCGTCGTGCGGCTGATGCAAAATACGGTTTCTGGTCTGGGCTCGAGCGCCGCGTTTTCAGCGTGCATCGCGTTGGACAGAACATTGGGTAGACACGGTGCGCACTCCTCTCAGCGTCTGGACTCGAGGACAACCTTGCGCCATCAGCCCCCGAGCAGCTGAAAAAGAAAACCCCTCGAGCAACATGGCTCGAGGGGCAAGTCTGGTCAGGTTCAAACCGCTGGCGCTTTCGGGTTCACCGCCTCGAGCACGGCCGCCGTCGCCGCGACCACGCGGTCAATCTCGTCTTTCGTGATCACCAGCGGCGGCAGGAAGCGCATCACCGTCGGCGTCGCGCTGTACGCCAGAATCGCGTGGTCGCGCTCCAAGGCTTCCAGGTAGGGCGCGCTGTGTTCTTTCAACTCCACGCCGATCATCAACCCGCGCCCGCGCACCTCTTTGATCTTCTTGGACGCGATCCCCTCGAGCCCTGCCATGAAGTACGCACCCAGTTCGGCCGCCCGCGCCGCGAGGCGTTCCTCTTTCATCACGCGAATCGCCGCGACGCCCGCCGCCATCGCCAATGGATTGCCGCCAAAGGTCGTGCCGTGCCCGCCTTTGGGCATTTTGTCCGCCACAGCCGCCGTCATTGCCGTTGCGCCCAACGGCACGCCGCCACCAATCGCCTTGGCGAGCGTCATCAGGTCCGGGCGTACCGCGCACGTGTCCGCAACCGCGCAGTCAATGCAGCCGCCGTTGTTGCCCGCCACGCACTCCGCGGCGCAGGCGTGCTGGTGCCCCCACCACTTGCCGGTGCGGCAGAAGCCCGCTTGAATTTCGTCGAAAATGAGCAGCGCGCCGTGCTTCGTGGTCAGCTCGCGCGCTTTGCGCAGGAACTCGACGCTCGCGGGACGCACGCCGCCCTCGCCCTGCACAGGCTCGATGAACACGGCCGCTGTTTGGTCATCAATCGCCGCTTCCAGTTGCTCGAGGTCGTTGAACGCCACCCAGGTCGTGTCGTGCACCAAGCCCTCGAACGGCTCGCGGTACTTGGGTTCAAAGGTCAGCGACAACGCGCCCAAGGTGCGCCCCGCGAAGCCGCGCTTCATGCTGACGAACTTGGTGCGCCCCGTCGCAGCGCGGGCAAATTTGATCGCTGCTTCAATCGCTTCCGCGCCGCTGTTGCACGGGAAGATGCGGTCCAAGCCTTGCGGCAGCACGCTGACCAACTCGTCGTAAAAGGCAGCGCGCTGGTCGTTCGGGAAGGTCTGCGGGCAGACCATCAGCGTCGCGGCTTGCTCTTGAATCGCTTGCACCACCGCCGGGTGGCTGTGCCCGACGTTGGCCACGCCGATGCCGGCGATGCAATCTATGTACTCGCGCCCGGTCGAATCCCACACGCGCGTGCCTCGTCCTCGCACCAAGGCGATCTCGTGTTTGTTGTACACACCAGAATCGTGGCGAAGTTCGGAGGCGACAAGTGGATTGGCGGGATTCAACAACTGCGTCATGGTGTTACCCCTCGAGAAAGCCACCAGCGGTCAACTCCTGACCCTTCCCAGCAGGCTTTCAACGGCGATTGTAACCAAAGCGCGTGAGGGTGTGAACCCCTCGGGCAACACCGGGTTGGCTCGAGGTGCGAATGCACCCATCAAACTTGCCCAAGTGCAGTCAACCCTTGCACCGCAACGCTGCAAACCCAGATGTCGTAGTGTGCCACATGGATAAAAAACGCTTGGGTCTGGTCGCCGGAACGCTGTTCATTGTTGCCGGAGCCCTCTTCATGGGCACCGGTCAAACCGCACTCGGCGCGGCGTTCATCGCCATCGGCGCAGCGAACCTGGCGATCTTCTCCAGACGCCAAGGCTGAACGGAAAACACCTCAAGGTTAACGATTGACCCTCGAGGTGCTGGGTTTACGGATTGCTCGGCGGTGGCTCGAGTGGTTGCGGCTCAGGCGACACCGGAGGGGGCGCGACCACGGGCGGCGGGGCGGGAGGCGCGGGCGGGGGTTGCGGCGGCTGCCAATTGGGGTCGTAGAACTCCAAGTCGCTCGCGCGCACGCTCTGGTTTTCAATGCAGCGCGGTTCGGTGAACTCGTCCGCCCTGGGGTTGACGCTCGCGGCGTTGCGCGTGCAGGTGTTCACGGCGATGACCACGCGCGCCTCGCCGTCGGATGGGAGCGCCGTGACTTCCGGGCGGCGAGGCGGGGCGTTGTCCTCTGGGGCAACCGGTGCAGCCGCCGCCGGTTGGTTGCTGGCTTGCACGTCCTCGCGCTGCCAGGAGTACGCCATTTTCACGCCGTAGGTGTCGCGGTAGGCGATGTACTTGGGTTCGCGGAAAACACCCCTGGGCGTGCCAACCAAGCCGTTGCCGACCATGTCCGCCCAGATCGGTGGCATGAACGCACCGCTGTAAAAGCGCTCGCCCATCGGGTCGTTGTTGTCGTTGCCCATCCACACAGCTGCAGTCAAGGTGGGCGTGCTGCCGACGAACCACATGTCCACGACGTTGTTGCTCGTGCCGGTCTTGCCGACCACGTCGCGCCCCGGAATCTTGGCGTCCAACGCAAACTGTCCGCTGATGCTGCGCGGGTCCATGACCACGCCGCGCATCAAATCCAGCCCGATGAACGCCACCTGCGGCGACCAGACGCGCCTGCGTTTGGGCTCGTCGCCCTCGACCGGAAAGAGCACGCGCCCGTCGGCGGTTTCAATGCGGCGGATGTAACTGGGTTCAATCCAAAAGCCGCCGTTGATGAGGCTGGCGTATGCCGAAGCCATTTTTAGTGGCGTGGCATCAATGCCGCCAATCGCGGCGCTCGGAGGCAAGGCATCGGGCACGTCGAACCCGAGCAAACGCAGGCGGTCGCGGAACACCGGACGCGTGACCACGTCCTCGAGGATTCTGACCGTTGGCAAGTTGAGGGAGTGGTTCAGCGCCTCACGCACGGGCAGCGGAGAGGTCGTGATGCTGCCGGGGAAATTGCGCGGACAGTAAAAATTTCGCGGACAGCCCGGACGCGCGGGCGTGCCCAGCACGGGGATGCGCAGGAAGCTGTTGGACATCGGGCTCCACTGCTCGAGCCCCTTTTCGATGCCCAAGGTATACAACAGCGGCTTGATGCTCGAGCCGGGCGAGCGCTTGAACTGCGTGCTCGCGGCGCGGTTGTACTCGTCGCGGCCACTCTGGTCGCGCCCGCCGACCATCGCGCGAATCTCGCCCGTGAACGGGTCCACCGCCGCCGCCGCGACTTGCTCGGTGTTTTGCGGTCGGCGCGCGCGTTGCACGGCACGCTCCGCGGCGCGTTGCGCTTTGGGATCCAGCGTCGTGTACACGCGCAAGCCGCCGCCGCTGAAGACCTGATCGGGGTAACGGGCATTCAAAATCTTGCGCACCTCGAACATGAAGTACGGCGCGAGCGACGTGGTCAGTTCTTCCACGACGCTGACCCGCGGATTCTCGAGGATCGGCGCGAGGATCTTCTTCGTCACCGGGTCTTTTTTGAACACCGCCAAGCCGCTCGAGTCATAGGTGATGTTCGTCCAGCCACGCGGGCGGATGGGTTCTGCCCAAACCGCGTTGGCTTCCCGGCGGCTGATCCACTTGCCTTCGACCATGCGCTCCAAACGAATCTTCATGAACTTGCGCGTGGCGTTCAGTTGCTTGAAGCGCGTGTTCGGGCTGGGCAGGAGCGAAGCCAAGTACAACCCCTCGGCGGTCGTTAAATCCATTGGGTCTTTGCCGAAGTACGCCTGCGCCGCCGCGCGAATGCCGTAAAGGTTGCCGCCCCAAAACGCGGTGTTGAGGTACAGCGTCAAAATTTCTTCCTTCGTGAAGAAGCGCTCGGCTTGCACGCTGAGCATGATCTCTTTGATCTTGCGCTCCACGCTTTGCTCGTTGGACAAGAGCGTCGTGCGAATCATCTGCTGCGTGATCGTGCTGCCGCCTTGCTGATCGTTTTGAAAGATCGTGCGGAAGATGGACACCGCAAACCTCGAGGGGTCAAAGCCGTAGTGCTGAAAGAAATCCTGGTCCTCGCTGGCGATCACCGCGGCAACCACCGTTGGGTTGATCTCCGAGAGCTTGACCGGGCGTTGATCGCGCCGCTCCTTGCCAATCGTCGGTGCGAGCACCCCGATGATCGTGCCATCGCGGGCGTAGACCTTCGATGTCCCCTCGAGCCGGTATTGATCGAGCACGCGAACGTCCGGCAATTCGCGTCCCCAGCGCAGCAACACCGTCGCTGCGACCGCCGTGCCCGCGAGCAGCCCGGCAAAAATTAGGGCGAACAAGACCTTCAGGATTCGCAAGACCACACGCACGCCAGACAATCTACCCGAAGTGTGTGAACCCGCTCTCATCGGCGTGAGGTAAGGCACGATGTGGGGCTCGAGGGGCTGGCGCGAGGGACGGCTGGGTGAGGCAAGCCTCACCCCTGCGGCTGGAAACGCCCGCTCGAGGGTCGGGCTGTACAATCTCTACCCGTGATCCTGCGTTCCCTGAACACGCTGCACTACCGCAACCTCGAGGCGACGCGGGTGTCGTTCTCCGGCGGCGTGACGGGCATCGTGGGCGGCAACGGGCAGGGCAAAACCAATCTGTTGGAAGCCGCGTTCCTGGCGCTCACCGGCGTGCTCGAGGTCAGCCGCGTGGACACCGTGATTCGCCTCGGTGAGACCGAGGCGTTCGTCGGCGCGGAGGTGGAACGCGAGGACGGCGTGACCCGTTTGGAGGTTGGGCTTGCACCGGGTCGCAAGCTCGCCAAAGTGGACGGCGTGCGTGTCAAAACCACAGATTTGGTGCGGCACGCTTCAGCGGTGCTGATTCGCCCGGAAGACGCCGACCTCGTCCACGGTTCGCCAGGGGTGCGCCGCGCGTTCCTGGACGCCTTGGTCAGTCGCATGTCGCCGCGCTACGCCCAAGCCCTGCAAAGTTACGAGCGCGTGGTCAGCCAACGCAACGCGGTGCTGAAGCAAGCCCACGTCGAAGACTGGATGCTCGAGGTCTGGGACGTGAAGCTCGCGGAGTTGGGTGCGGAAATCATGCGCTTGCGCCGCCGCGCAGTCGCACGCTTGAAAACTTTGTCGCTCGAGGCGCACGCCGCGCTCACCGGCAGCGGCAAACGTTTGGAGATCGAGTTGGTGGAAACGGCGCGGCTCGAGGATTACCCGGCGCACATTTTGGAGAAACGCCGCGAGGAACGCGCCCGAGGCAGCACGGCATTGGGACCGCACCGCGACGACTTGACGGTCACGTTGGACGGCTTGGCGGCTGCCGATTACGCCTCGAGGGGCGAAGCGCGCACGATTGCGCTGAGCCTGCGCAAAGCCGAATATGATTTGCTGTCCGAAAAATTCCGCGAACCGCCCGTGCTCTTGATTGACGATTTCACCGCTGAACTCGACTCGAGCCGCCGCGCATTTTTGCTGGAAATGGCAGCCAACGCCCCGCAAGCCATCGTCACCGGCACCGAACCCGCCCCGAGCGCGGCGCGCTTGTACAGCATTGCCCACGGCGCTTTGGAGAGCGTACAGCGCGCCCTGTTCGCCGGAGCCGCGCCGTGAAGGACGGACGCGAAGCCGCACGCCCGCAACCGTTTCGCAAGCCGCGCAAAGGCGGGCGGCGCAGCGTGTCCGATTTGCTCGAGCGGGTCATCAAGAAAAACAACCTCGGCAAAGGCTTCACGAACGCCACTGTGCTCAACGCCTGGGACGAGGTCGTCGGCAAGGGGCTCGCGCGCACGACGCGCGCCGTGTCCATCCGCGACGGCGTGATGGTCGTGCGCGTGCAGGACAACACCGCTGCGAACTTCTTCACAATGCAGCGCCACATTTACCTCGAGCGGTTGCAGGCTGCACTCGGAGAACGCGCCCCCAGAGACCTTCGTTTTGAACAAGGTGCTTTGGAAATCAGCGCCCGAGAAGTCAAACCCAAACCCGTGCAACTCACCCGCGCCGAACGCGAACGCATCGAAGACCTGATCGGCGGAGCCGACGAATCCCTGCTGCCCGCCGCGCGCCGCGCCGCCGAAAGCCTCGCCCGTGTCAAGCTCGAGCGGCAACGGCTCGGGTTTAAACCCTGTCCGATCTGCGGCGAGTTGACCAAAGACGACCGACCTTGTCAACACTGCCGCGTGACCCTCGAGCAACCGCTCACGAAGCACTGGCAGAGCCGACTCGTGCGCAACCCGGATGCCCTCTTGCACCCCGACCTCGAGACACCAGAAGAAGTCTTGCTCTGCGCCAAATTCCGCGCCGACGCGTATTTAAGCGGACAACTCGAGACCTTGAGCCTGCAAATCGTCCAAGCCACGCGCGCCAAACGCAAACGCGGCGCGGAGGACCCGAAGACGCTCTATCCCTTCCTCGAGCACGCCGCGAAGGTCTGGCTGGCACTGCGCTTGGCGGTTCCGCTCGAGGAGATTGTGAAACGCGATTACCGGCATTTGCCCGCGTCGGTGCGAGGCGTGCTCGAGGCGCACGAGCCGGGCGAGGAGTAAAAAGTCCTCCCCTGCGAAGTAGGACAGAACAGTACGGTGTACTGTTCCGTGGCACGCAGTGCCGGAGGGGTCGTGCGCCGGCGGAACGTCGTCTACGCGTCGCCCGACCCCCGTCTCGAGCAAGCTCGAGCCTCCCCCTACTTCGCAGGGGGTAACTGGTTGGATTTGGTTGTCGTCTCGAGCACGACGGTTGCCACGGCATTCTCGAGGGTGTGCGACAGGCTGAGGTGTGCAATCAAGCCGCGTTCCACCATCGCCGCCTCGAGGCTCAGGCAAAACCGCAATTCCGGTTTGACACCGTTCATCACGACCCAAACATCGCGCCAGCCGTGGGATTCAAACCAGGTTTTCTGAAACGCCTCTTTCGCAGCGAAGCGCGCGGCGAGGCTGGGCACGGGGTTTTTCTTGGCGAGGCAATACCCGAGTTCAGCGGGGGCGAACGTGCGCTCCAAAAAACGGGGTCCGCTCGAGCTTTCCAAAATCGCGCGGATGCGGTGCAGTTCAATCAAGTCCACGCCGATGGCGACAATCACGCGTGCATTGTACTGGTAAGCTCTGGCGCTGATGTTGCCCACGGCTTTCTTGGAGCGGATGCGCCTTCAACTCGGCGCGGCGTTCCCCGCGTTCGAGGCGGCGATGCTCGAGGGGCGCACGAACGCCCTGCGTGCAAACACGTTGAAAGCGGATTTGGCAACGCTCGAGATGCTGTTGGGAATGACCTTCGACCGCGTGCCGTGGTCGCCGGACGGTGCATACGTCCCGTTCACCGCGCGTTTGGGGTCGCACGCCCTGCACCACGCGGGCGCGTACTACCTGCAAGAAGCCAGCGCCCAAGCCGTTGCCCTTGCCCTCTCGCCGCAACCGGGCGAGCACGTCTTGGACTTGTGCGCCGCTCCAGGCGGCAAAACCACGCACTTGGCGGCGTTGATGCAAAACAGCGGTGTGCTCGTCGCCAACGAACCCGTGCCCGCGAGGGCTCGGGTGTTGGTCGAAAACCTCGAGCGGCTGGGCGTGCGCGGCGCGGTCACGGTCGAAGACCCCGCGAAACTGGTTGCCGCCTGGGGTGAGCGCTTCGACCGCGTGCTGGTGGACGCGCCGTGCAGCGGCGAAGGCATGTTCCGCAAGAGCGAAGCGGCGGTGCGCGAATGGTCGCCCGGTCACGTGCAGGCGTGCGCGCGACGCCAAGCCGGAATCCTCGAGAGCGCCGCCGCGTTGCTGCGCCCCGGCGGAACGCTGGTGTACAGCACCTGCACCTTTGCCGTGGAAGAAAACGAGGACACCGTGGCGCGGTTCCTCGAGACGCACCAAGACTTCACGCTCGAGGTCATCCCCGATTTGCCGCGCGGCATCGGGGGCATTGGCTCGCGGCTGATGCCCCACGCCGTGCGCGGCGAAGGGCATTTCGTCGCGCGGCTGCGCAAAGCAGGGGAGAGCACCGTTCCTCGAGCGGAAGAGGTGGACCCTCGAGCCCCGAAGCAATGGCGGGCATTCGCGCAAGATTTTGGGCTCGAGGCTGAAACGCCCGCGCTGTTCCGCGACGAATGGCAACTGATTCAACCCGGCGCGCCCAACCTGGAGGGTTTGCGTGTCGCCCGTGCGGGCGTCGCCGCCGCCCAAGTCCACAAAGACCGCCTCGAGCCTCACCACGCACTCTCGCACATGCTGGACGCGCCGCACACCCTGAACCTCGAGCTTGACGACCCGCGCGTCGCCGCTTACCTGCGCGGTGAAAGCTTCGTCGCTGAAGGCTCGAGCGGCTGGCTCACCGTGCGCGCCGCTGGGTACGCGCTGGGCTGGGGCAAACGCGTCGGAGAGACCGTGAAAAACCATTACCCGAAAGGCTTGCGCGGGCAGGCTCGAGGCTTGGGCGTGGAGGAGTGAAGGCAGCGCGCCGAGCGGGTGCAGCCCTCATCCCCGACCCTTCTCCCTCCAGGGAGAAGGGAGAACGACGCTTTAGCTCGAGCCACACGGCTTTTTCCTTCTCCTTGTTCACTGCGCGCGTCGAACCCATGTTCGCGTCGTGCTCATGCACGCAAGGCGGGACGGCGAAACGGCGCGACGCAGGAGAAGGTGGCGCGGTCGTGCCGATACACGCGATTCGCGCGGTGCCGGATGAGGGTATCTCGAGTTCGGTCGAGTCCCCGAGCAGTCGTCATCTCGAGCCTTGCCAACAGCGTTAGAATCCGCGCCAATGACCGCTTCCAAACGCATCGTCAGCGTGTCCCTCGGTTCATCCAAGCGCAACGCCACGGCGGAGGTGGATGTGCTCGGGGAGCGGTTTACCTTGGAGCGCATCGGCACGGACGGCAGCATGGAGGGCGCGGCGCAACTCTTGCGAGACCTGGACGGGAAAGTCGCGGCGTTCGGACTGGGCGGCACGGACCTGCACATCGTCGCGGGCTCGAGACGATACTCATTCAAGGACATTCGCAAGCTCGCGGCGAACGCCAAAATCACGCCGATTGTGGACGGCGGCGGGCTCAAGCACACCTTGGAGCGTGAAGCGGTGACGCAACTCGAGCCGGTGATCGGCTGGCGGGGGCGCAAGACGCTGATGGTCAGCGCCGTGGACCGTTTCGGCATGGCGCAAGCCCTGGCGCGCGCGGGCGCGGATGTGCTCTACGGCGACATCATCTACGGCTTGGGTGTGGACGTGCCCATCCGCTCAGAACGCGCCCTCGAGAATTTAGCCGCCGTGATCCTGCCCGTCGTCACGCAACTGCCGTTCCAATGGTTTTACCCCACGGGCAAGCAGCAGGAGAGCGCCGTGCGCGATTGGCGGCAAAAGTATTACCACTGGGCGGAAGTTTTGGCGGGCGACACGCATTACATCAAGCGTTATGCCCCGGAACGGCTCGAGGGGAAAACCTTTTTGACGCAGACGATCACCGACGAGGATGTTGCGCAGTTCAAAGCCGCTGGCTTGAAGCGTTTGATCGCCACGACGCCCAAGTTGAGCGGACGCAATTTTGGCAACAACGTCATGGAAGCCTTTTTTGTGGCGCTCAGCGGGAAAAATCGTGCCCTCGAGCCGCAGGACTACCTCGAGTACATCCGCAAACTGGACTTCAAGCCCGAAGTCTACGAGTTGAACTAACGCGCTCGAGCCTGACCGGTCAAGCTCGAGCGCAAGATTTCTAGCACGGCAGTGGGGTTTTACTGTCGTCTGGAAAGCGATTGAGCCCAGCCAGACCCCGCGTCGTTGCACGTCGGGAACTGCCAAACGTTCAACGGTTGGTACTGGCAACCGAAGGCAAAGCTTTCGTGCGTAACGTCCGTCTGCGCGTAATACAGCCAACGAAAGTAACTCGTCAGCGGCTTCAAGTTGTAGCGCGTGGCACCGTTGTCGCTGCCGCAATCGCGGATGTTGACAATCAGCCGCGCATCACTGGCCTGCAAGCGAACATCACCGAGGAGATGGTTGCCCTGTCCGCCAACGTTGTCCGTGGTTTTGAACCGCGCCGTCCCCTTTTCGTAATAGATCAAATCCTTTTTGCACGGCCCAGTCGGAATGAAATAGAGGTTCGGCCAAACCTTGGCCATCTCGTAACCGTCCTGGGTGAAACGCAGCCAGCGGTGATCGTTCCCGTTCAGCGGCGGAATGGTGAACGTGTCGGTTTGCGGGTCGTAAAAGTCAATGCTCGAGCCAGAGGAAGGAGCCCACAACCCAATAAATTCGTCAAACCATGCATTGGTGCCAAGTTGAAAGTCTTGCGGCTGCGCAGGTTGATCCGGGTTTGTTGGGACGTACTGAACGAGGCTCAGACTGAGCGGGATTGACCAGCCCGTCAGATCCATCTTCAGCGTCGCCTCACCGATCTGCGATTGGGCGTTGGAAACCGTAATTCCCAGTTGCACCGGGTTATTGGACAGCGTGCGCGTCTCTGACCTGGTGCAATTGTTGATGTCCAAGCGCCGCTGGCTGGGTGTCAGCGTCAGTGACTGTTGACCGTTTTGATCTTTTTGATACACGACGACGCCCACCATTTGCTCTAAGTACGTCACGAACGGACAGGAGTTGGACACGCCGCTCGAGAATTGCGCGAAGTAAAACTGTCCCTGGGCGTTGATTTTCAGTTGCACCGAGTAGCCGTTGGTCATGCTGAAGGTCGTGCCGTTCGCGTTGTCCCTGTAATCGCCGCCTGAGGCGATCAGGTACTGCCAGACGCCGACGAGGTCGGCTGGCACATTGCCGGTTGCGGTCGGCGGGGTCAGCGGCGGGGTGGTCATTGGCGGTGTTGTGGTCGGTGGGTTCGTGGTCGGCGGCGTCGTGGTTGGCGGGTTCGTCGTCGGTGGCGTGGTCGTGCCACCCCCACCCGGACACGCGACCAGCGCGACGCTGAGCAATACGAAGGCGAACGCGGTTTGCAAATACGTTTTCATGTCATCTCCTCCTGTTTTGAGATGCGACGCTCGAGCGAGAGAAAAGCGGCTTGGCTCGAGGGTCAATCAGGCTCGAGGGCGGCAGGGTTCACCGTTTCGTTTTCAGGGTTGTGTTGCATGGTCATTGGCGTCGGCTGAGCGCTGGCATCCAGCCGGAGGTGACGCTGAACCCGGTGAAACAGGCTGCAAACTGCCAAGCGCTCAAAGGCGTGTATTGGCAACCAATGGTGAAGGTTTGACTATCGTTGCGATAATCCCATTGGAAGTAACTGACCAGTGGCTTCAGCGTGTAGCGCGTCACGCCGTTGTCACTGTCGCAACCGCGAATGTTGACGATCAATCGCGCGTCGGTGGCTTGGAAGCGGACATCCCCGTCAAACGTCGTGCCATCGCTCGAGGTCTCGGTGGTCTTGAAGAGCGCCGTGCCCTTTTCGTAATAAATCAAATCCTTCGTGCAACGTCCGCTTGGAATGACCGGAAGATCGCTCCAGACTTTCGCCATCTCGTAGCCGTCGGCAGTGAAACGCAACCAGCGGGGATCGGTGGCGTTGTAGGCCGGAATCGTGAACGCGCCGGTCTGCGGGTTGTAAAAGTCAATGCTCGAGTCGGGCGCAGGCGTCCACAAACCGATCAAAGCGGGGTCCACGCCGTCTGTGCCAAGCTGAAAATTTGGCGGCTGCACGGGTTGATCAGGGTTGCTCGGCGGCGTGCGCTGGAGGATTTCCAGTTTCACCGTGAGCGCATCGCCTACGAGAGCAAGCGTGTACGACGGCTCACCGACCTGGTTTGGGGTGTCGGACAGGGTCGCGCTGAAACGCAGCGGCGTGTTGTCCAAGGTCCGCACACCGGATTGGGCGCAATTCGTGATCGTCAAACGCCGCTGCGAGGGCGTGAGCGTCAGTTGGTTGTTCGCAAACACCGCCACGCCCGCTGCCTGATCCAAATAACTCACGTCACGGCACGAAGGGGAGACACCCTTGGAGAAATGCTCCCAGGTAAACTGACCGGCCGCGTTGATTTTCAGTTGCACCGCGTACCCGCCGGTCATCGTGAACGTCGTGCCGGTGGTGGTGTCGGTGTAATCGCCCGCCGAGGCGATCAGGAACTGCCAAACGCCGACGAGGTTTGCTGGCACATTGCCGGTTCCAGTTGGCGGAGTCAGTGGCGGTGCCGTCGGCGGGTTTAGATTCGGTGGTGATGGCGGCGTTGGCGAGGCGGGCGGCGGTGTGGTTGGTGGCGTCGTGGAACCGCCCGTGCTTGGACACGCGACCAGCGCCACACTGAGCAGCACCAAAGCGAACGCGCCTTGTAAATACGTTTTCATATCGTCTCCTGCGGTGGTCAAACACGGGTCTCGAGGGAGAGGAGCGGGGGTGTTGACGCGCGGCTCGAGCGTGGGCGGTGGGATGGAGTTTGCGCTCGAGCCGGTGGTGTGGCTCTCTCGACAGAATGGTGTTCGTGTGGGCGGTGCTGCTTAGAACTTCTTCGGTGTGTAAGGGAAGTAGTAGTCAATGACAGAGGTCAGGATCAACTTGGGCTGCGCGACAAAAACATCGAATGGAACCGATACCGGTCCTGTGGGGAAAGCAAAGTCCACGAATGTTGTGTCCATTCCCCTCAGCCGATCTGGACCATTTGGTTTGAGCGACCCCTTGAACGTGAGTTTTCCAGAAAAATAAACTGCTCCTGGACCGCTCTTCGTGATCGGCTCAGGTAATTTGGCGCACTCGCCGGTGCTGACATTAGAAAAATTGACGGTTCCCTTCAATTCCAGCATGAAGCCGAGGCCACTAATGGCGGGGTCAATCGTTCCATCCATCCCGATCTTGACCGCCATTCCGCCCGTAGCCGGAACCTGTTCCGGGGTGCCTGTAGCGGTGAAGTCGTAGGTTATGCGCCTGACCCTAATCCTGGCTTCTCCGTTGGGGCTGGTGCAATCTTCGGTTTCAACACTGCTGTACTTCACTGACATCGTGGCCGTTGCTTGACTCGAGGGGTCGAGTTCTCCCAGTGCGCTAAGACCCCCGAAACCGGCGATTGAATTTGGGGCGACAGGGATGAGATCAACGGCGTTAAACTTGGCTTGAGCCGACCCCTCGACTTGTAACGAGGCAGAAAAGCGTGTTCGTTGAAAGGTGTCGTAATAATTGACGTATGAATACGTGTTGTACCACCCTTGCGAGTCCTCGATCCGAATTCTGGAATAGAGCGTTCGCGTCGTCCCAGCGTCAGTGATTTGCACGCTGACGCGCACCTGATTGGGGCTGGGCTTCTTTGCGGGGGCGCGGAAACCGCGTTGCTTCGGGTCAACTTCTTCAAGCAGCCTGCCCAGGGTATCGTTGCCGTTTGCTACGCCATTGACCGCCCAGTTGCTGGCAGTGAGTTGGGTCACGTCAACAGGTGACCAATAGCGATCCGTTCCTGTACCCTCGGCGTTGAACTTCGCCACCGTCAGCGTCAGGCGGTCGTTGATCCGCACCGATGCCGAGGACGGGGAGAGCTTGTACCGCACCGCAGGCGCGTACGCCCCCCCTTTGCTCAGCTTCGCGCTCAACTTCGCGCCGCCGTTGCCGCCTTGGGGACGCACCACCCCTGGGTTGCCGCCCGCACCCAGCGGCGTGGCCGTCGCGTCCACGCTGAATTGCCAGCGCCCGTCGGGGGCTTGGTTGGCCACGGTTAAGTTGTCCACACCCGTCTCTGCATCGCTCATCTCCGCGTCTGACAGCGTGAACTCGAGGCTCAGCGGTTGCGCCGGAATCACCTGCGCTCCGGTCTTCGGGTCGCTCAGGGCGACGCGGTAGCCCAAACCGAAGCCTCCCGGTGCGAGGTTGACGGCGAGGCCCACGCTGACGTTCGTGGACGCGCTCAGGGCTCTCGCTGGGACGACGAGCGCCAAGCGACCGTCGGGGCTGGGCGCGGTTCCGCCAGTGGCGTCCAACGTCGTCGTCATCGGGTCGCCGATGGCATCACCGACCGGAGTCGTTGCGCTCGGCAGCGGGGTCTGGATCGGTGGGAGCGCGTCGGTGGATGGTGGTGTAGGCGATGGTGGCGTGGTGGTTGGCGGCGGCGTGGGCGGCGTGACCGAACCGGGTTGCTGCCCGCACGCGGCGAGGACGACCGCGAGCACGGCGACAGCGAACGACCATTGAACGAGCGTTTTCATGACCTCTCCTTTGCTGCACCTCGAGCATCGGATTTCGGCTCGAGCTTGGATGAATTTGGGTGGTGTGGCTCTCGAGGGGGCGCGTTATTTGAAGTAGCGGTAGACATTGCCTTTCTCGTCCTCCAAGAACAGGAAATAATTTTGTTCCCGCGCGTTGTCGTTGAGTCGCAGGTCAACGCGCAGGTAGCGGTAGCTGTACGTGCCCAGCGGCAAGCGCTCCACGGGTGGCCTGGGTTGCTGCGCCTGCGACAGCGCTTTCAGGCAGGCCTCCAGGTAGGCTTTCTTGTCCACGTTGGCGGGCAGCATGGCGACGGCTTGGTTGCACTGCTGGGTGGCTTGCGCGCTGGGCGGCGCGGCGGGCGTGGTGCTCGGCGCGGGTTGGCAATTGGCTTGGCGGGTGTTCTCCACCAGGTTGAAGGTCAGGGTCGTGGTGGTGCTGGTGAATTGACCGCTGGTTTTGTAATCCAAAAACCCTTTGCACTGGGTCGCCAGGGTGGAGACCATGTTGAGGAAGCGCCCTGCGGTCGTGGCTTGAAAGCCGATCACCAGTGGCGGCCATTTCGCGTCGAAGGTCGTGCCCGATGCCTTGCGGTCTTCTGCCAATGCTCGAGGTCTGGAATCCAGCATCACCCACGTTCCAGACAACGTGCCGCGCGGTGTGCGGATGTCTGGTTGCACGTACCGGCTGGCGGTGACGGGGATGCGCGACAGGAACGACAAGGGTTCCCCAGCGGGTGGTTTGAAGCGCGTGTCGCCGGGCATCAAGTTGTAGAACGTCTCGAGCGGTTCCTGCGTGACGATCTGGCGCCAATCGCCATCGAAACGCTCGAGTTGCACGTCCGACCCAAAGGTCCCCTTGCCTTCCCGAAGCAGACCGATTTCGTCGCCCGCGTCTATCGCACTGTTCTTGTTGAGGTCGCGCCAGACGACTTGGACCACGGGGCTGAAGTTGAAGAGGTATTTGATGACCGCGCGTTTGCCAGACACGTCGAAGCGCGTGGCGTCTGACGGGTCGCCGCAGCGTCCTTGGTCGGGCACGCAATTGATGAGCACCGCGCCGGATACGTCACCGCTGGGACCCGCCCAGAGCGTCACGACCTGCGCGGGTTGCACGCTGCCTTGCGCGAACGCGGCTCCCAGGAACAACACCAAACCAAACCGTTTTTTCATAGGCACCTCTGGCGAATGCGGTGGGGACGTTCACTCGGGGCTCGAGGTTGGGCGTTGGCGTGTGCAAAATGGCGTGTGGCTCGAGGTGCGCACAGGGTAGCTGGGGGTGCGTGACTGGAGCGTGACTGCGCGGATTTCTCGCGTCCCTGAGGGCGAAATCCTTCTGCAAATCCTTGGTTTGCGCTGCAATGCCCGAAGTTGGGACGCGAAAGGCGGCTCGGCGCGTTCGACCCTCGCCCCTCGAGCCCTCCTTGGCACTGTTCACCTTTTGCGCGCAGCGGTACACTGAACCCCCTATGTCCCGAGGTCGCAACAAACCGCCGTTTCAGCAAACCCAGCAACGCCTGCGCGTCCCCAAGGAGGTCAAGGCGCAGTCGGCGGCGGCGTTGGCGCAACGCGAAGCGATTGAGCAAGACCCGAAGAAAAAGAAGCTGCTGGACCGCTACGAATCCCTGTCGTTGACCGAGAAAATCTTCGTGCGCGTGCGACCGGAGAAAGCCTACTTCTGGTCGTTCCCGCAAGACACCCGCCACCGTTGGGACCCAGCGGTCGTGCGCAGCCGTTTCATCGCGCCAGCCAAGAAGATGCCGGTGCCCAGCAAAGCGGCGCAAGGCGTCAACGTGGAATTCAATTACAACGCGGCGATGGTCGGCATGTTTCGCTTCCGTTACGAATACGTTCAGCAAGGCACGGGCTTCATGCTGCAAGCCACGCAAGGCGGCAGCTTGCTGTTCGCGGGCATGGCGGAAAGCTGGACCTTCCAAGGCATTCGCGGCGGCACGGAGATCACCTTGACGCGCACGTACATCCCACGGTTCAAGCTGTTCAAGCAGCGCGCGATTGCCTATCAGGAAAAGTATTTCAAGGCAACCCTTGAGGGGTTGAAGAAGTACATCGAAAACAACGCGCAGTAACGGGTTAATCGTGTGGAGTAAGCTGCCGCATGAAAAAACGTGAGGTCAACATCCCGCCGCGTTCGCAAGCGGGGCGCGTGCTGCGCTTGCGCGGGCAGGGGTGGATCAAAAAAGACGGTTCCTCAGGACGAAACCAGTATGCTCATGAAGCTCAAAATCAGTGTCTTCAACAGTTTAGTGACTTCTCAAACGCTGTTTACCCAAACTCGAGTGCTTCGTAAGACGAGATCGTAAACCGGTTGCCTTCGCAATCGCGCAGCGTCATGTACCGCACGCCGTCGCCCGTGTCCACAACGTCGGTCACCGCCGCGCCGTCATGCTCGAGGGTGCGCTGTTGCGTTTGCATCAGCGTCGCGTGGTCTCCGACGTGGAAGTTGACGACCACGCCGCCTTCGCTGGGCGTGTGCAACGGCGATTGCACCAGGGAAACGCCGGGCTGTTTGACGGATTTTTCGGACGCGCGCAGCACGACGATGCGTGCGGGTGGGTCGTCGTAGAGCGGCGTGTCTGACAGCCCGAACACCGCGCGGTAGAAGGCGGTGGCACGCTCGAGGTCTGAGACGGGAATCTCGAGCCAGGATGGGTAGAGGTTGGGCACGAAGCGCACTGTAGAGCGTGTGGTCTCGAGCGTCATGCGCTGGGTGGCGTACTCCGGTGCGGGTTCAAGGGTTGACCCACTTGAAATAGTTTAGGAAGTGCTTTATTATTTGTGCATGGGCGAGCGAACGTACTCGGATGCGTTGTTTCTCGCCATCGCGCACCCGGTTCGCCGCGCGATGCTCGAGCGGATTGCAGATAGGGACGAAGTGGGCGTCAGCGAACTGCGCACCCAATTCACGGAGATGACGTTTTCCGCGCTCTCGCAGCATTTGAAGGTGCTCAAAGACGCCGGATTGATCGCAGACCGCCGCGATGGGCGCGCCATTTTTTATCACCTCACGCCAGAACCGCTGTTTGAAGTCATCCAGTGGATGCAGCACTTTCAAAGCATGTGGCAAACCCGCTTGGACAAGCTGGGACAGTTCCTCGAGCAAACAGAACAAGGAGACGACGATGCGCCTACAGTATGAACGCACCTACCCGCACAGCCCCAAAGCCGTGTGGCAAGCCCTCACCGACCCGCGTGCGATCCGGCAATGGTGGGTGGACACCGATTTTGAACCCGTCGCAGGACGCGCGTTCTTCTTCAAAGACAAAGCCCAAGGCAGCTGGGACGGCATGGTCAGCGGGCAGGTGCTCGAGGTCAATCCAGAGCGGTTGGTGCGCTTCTCCTGGAAAGGCGGCGGCATTGACACGGTGGTCACGTATGAACTCACACCCGCTGCGAACGGCAGCACGCGTCTGGTGCTCACCCACGACGGCTTCAAAGGCTTGAAAGGCGTGTTCCTGAGGGCAATGCTGAGCTTCGGGTGGGGTGCCTTCGTCAAGCAAACACTGCCGGACATGGCCAGCCACATTGAACAGCGCAGCATTGACGTGCCATTCGCCACGCCGAGCAAAGCCATGCAGGTGCGTGGAGCCTGAAAGTCACGCCTCGCTGATGACCTCGAGCCCAGCCACGCCCGCGAAATCGTTTGGGTCGTGCGTGACCAGGGGAATGCCCAACTCCAAAGCGACCGCAGCGATCCACGCGTCGGCGGGCAGAATTGGTTTGCCGTTGCGTTTCCCGCTGGCTCTGGCTTCGGCGTAGAACTCGCAGGTCGGGGCGAGCGGGTACACGATTTCGAAACGCGCAAATGCGCTTTGCAAGGCACGTTCCCGTGCACTACCCCAGTTGTCGCGCCTGCGCCAGAACGACAGTTCCGCGAGCGTTTGAAAAGCCATCACCAGGCGCTTGTTTTCCAAATGCCGGTCGTACAGGGCTGCCCTCGAGTCGCCTTTGATGTAAAAACTGACGACGTTGGTGTCCACGACGATGACGTTCACGCGTCGTCGTCCTCTTCCTTGAGCATTCGTTCGCGCTCGAGACGGCGCTCTTCTTCGCGTTCTCGCCAGAATTGCTCGTCGGCTTCGCGTTCTTCGTCGGTGAAGCCGAGCGGGTTCTTCATGTCCTCGAGGTCTTGTCTGGACACTGGCTTGGTCTTCTTGAGCAGTTGAGCGAGTCGAGAACTGATTGGTTTTTCATACGCGGCTTCGGGTGGAATCGGGGCGGGCGGAAGCTCCAAAATCAGGTCTGGGTCGTTGCGCTTGAGGGATTTGTTGGCGTGGTAAATCCACGCGCCAATTTCATTCGGGCTCATTTCTCCAAGCCTGCGCATGATGTTTTTGGTGGCGCGCACGCGAACGGCTCCCGATTCTTCGTGGCTTTCCAAATTGGCTCCTCTGGGCATGCGTACACAATACTCTTTTGCGTACACGAAACCAAGTGTGCGTGGAATGTGCGTTGGACGCTCAATTTTTCCTCCATCCCCGGATATCGTCGCCGCAGCACCACAACTTTGGAGGAGGATTCATGCGTCGGAAGGCACTTCTGGCAGGTCTGGCATTGGTCGGCATCGCAACGCTTTCATTCGTCGCCGCGCAGCAACGCACGTTCGTCACCATCGCCACGGGCGGCACGGGCGGCGTGTACTTCATTTACGGCGGCGGCTTGGCGAGTCTCTTGGGCAAATGGATTCCCGGTGTGGAAGCCACAGCGGAGGCAACCGCGGCGAGCGTGGACAACATGCGGTTGCTCGAGGCGAAACGGGCGACACTCGCGTTCACCTTGGCGGACACGGCGTTCGACGCCTCGAAAGGACAGGGGCGCTTCACCAATGCCGTCCCCGTGCGTGCCTTGGCGGTGCTGTACAACAACTACACGCACATCGTCGCGCTGGACGGCAGCGGCATCAACACGGTCGCGGACCTGCGCGGCAAGCGCGTCTCCACAGGCGCGGCGGGCAGCGGCACGGAGATCATCGCCGGGCGCGTGCTCGAGGCAGCCGGGTTGAAACTGTCCGACGTGCGTCAAGAGCGCTTAGGCGTGGCAGAATCGGCGGCGGCGCTGAAAGACCGCAAGATTGACGCGTTCATCTGGTCGGGCGGCATTCCCACGGCGGCGGTGGTGGACTTGGCGAACACGCCGGGGTTGAAGCTCAAACTCATCAACTCCTCGGACTTGACGCAGCGGATGCGCCGGACGCACGGGTCGTTCTACTTCAACCTGCGCATCCCCAAAGAGGTCTACAAGACCGACACCGACGCCAACGTCATCGGCGTGGCGAACATCTTGGCGACCCGCGCGGACACCGATGTCAACTTGATTTACCGCATCACCAAAGCGATGTTCGAAAACCGCACGGAACTGGGCGCAATTCACCCCGAAGCGCGCAAGCTGAACTTGGAGGACGCGACCAGCGGCAGCCCCGTGCCCTTCCACATCGGCGCGATTCGGTACTTCACCGAAAAAGGCATCAAGGTCAGATAACACGTGATCGGTGCGTGTTTGTACTTGGGTGGCGTGCTTGTTACAGGCATCGCCACCCAGAATATTGCCTTGGAATACACGCACAGCATGTACCTCGTGCCCGTGCGCGAGCATTACCGCGTCACCGCCGACGCGCTGGTCCTCGAGCGCTACGAGAGCACCACCGCCGTTCTGGAGTATTACGGCATGAATCCGTTGCCGATGACGCCCTACCCAGAGGTGCGCTTCATCGCGGACGACACGGGCAAGCACGCGCTCGTGTGGCCAGGCGGGCGGCTCGAGTTGGCGCAGTACGGCGCGAGCATGCGTTTGCGTCCGTGCGAGGTGCCTCGAGGGTGACGGGATATGGGGCTGCGCGACTCGTAGGGGCTTTCGCATCCGGTCGCCCCTGCACAAGCCGATGCTCGAGCAGCACACCCCGAGTTACGATTGAGCCCAGCCCCTCGAGCTTTGAAAGGACGTGCGCGTGAAGCCAGAAGACGCTTTGATCCCCGACGTTGCCCCGTCGCAAAAAGCGGTTGAGGAGATCGTCGAACGCGCCGAAGCGCCGACGCGCACGCTGGTCGGGCGTTTGGGGCGCTTCGTCACGGGCGCGCTGATCGTGATGAGCCTGTATCACCTCTACGCGGTGGTGGCGACGATTCCGACGCAGGCGTTTCGCGCTTCGCACCTGTTGTTCGTCATGCCGTTGACGTTCCTGATTTACCCCGCAGGCAAGGGTAACCGCAATGGCGTCCCCTGGTACGACTGGTTGCTGGCGCTCGCGGGCGTCGTCACGACCGCGTACATCCTCGTGGATTTCAACGCCTTCATCGAACGCAGCGTCATCCCGACGACGCTGGACATCGTCATGGGCGCGACGCTCGTGGTCTTGATCCTCGAGGCGACGCGGCGCACCATCGGGCTTTTTTTGACCGGGCTGGTCGCGGTGTTTCTGCTGTACGGGTTTTTTGGGAACATCCTGCCCGGCGCGTGGGCGCACCGAGGCTACGACCTCGAGCGCATCGTCGGGCACGTCTACATGACTTTGGAGGGGATTTTCGGTGTGCCCTTGGACGTGGCGGCGACGTACATCATCCTGTTCACGCTGTACGGCGCGGTCATTGACGCCAGCAACGCGGGCAAGTTCTTCGTGGATTTAAGTTTCAGTGCGACCGGCAAGAGCAAATCCGGCGCGGGTCGCGGGGTGCTGCTCGCGTCGTTCCTACTCGGCGGTCCGAGCGGTTCGGGCGTGGCAACGACGGTCACGGTCGGCACGATCACGCACGGCATCTTGAAACGCGCGGGCTACCCTCGAGACGCGGCGGCTGGGATGCTCGCCGCTGGCGGCATCGGCGCGGTCATCAGCCCGCCCGTGCTCGGCGCTGCCGCCTTCTTGATCGCGGAGTTCGTGCAGGTCAGTTACCTGACCGTACTTGTCTACAGCGTCGTGCCGACGCTCCTGTACTACCTCGGCGTTTTGCTGATGCTGGAATTGGACGCGCGCCGCTTCAACCTGCAAGCCGTCACCGTGGACGCGCCGAAACCCTGGCCGCTGATCGTCAAATACTGGTACCACTTCATCAGTTTGTTCCTGATCGTCATTCTGATGCTTGGCGGCTTGACGCCGACCTTCGCCGTCGCCTGGGCATTGGTGGGCGCGATCCTGACCAGCTTCATCCGTGAGGACTCGAGCATCCTGCCCCGGCGCATGTTCATCGCCATCGTCGGCGTGTTCGCGGCATTGCTCGCGCTCGGGCAAGTTTGGGCGGGCTTGGACATCGCGCTGGACGTGCGCGGCGTAACGTTTGCGGCACTCCTGGCGGTCATCGCCATCGCATTGTTTGACTTCGTGCGCACCACCGCCCGAGGGCTCGAGCCTTCCAAATTAAACGAAGCCCTGGCGAACGGCTCCAAACAGATCTTGAACGTCAGCGTGACCACCGCTGCCGCTGGGCTCATCATCGGCATCGTCACCCTGACGGGCTTGGGTTTGAAGTTCAGCGATTTGGTGGTCGGGCTGGGCGGCGGGCAACTGCTGCCAACGCTGTTCTTCGCGGCGCTCTCGGTCTGGGTGCTCGGGTTGGCGCTCCCCATCACCGCCAGTTACATCATCGCCGCCGTGATCGTCGCGCCGGCATTGGAGCGACTGGGCGTGCCCTTGTTCGCCGCGCACATGTTCATCTTCTATTACGCGGTTTTGAGCGAAGTCTCCCCGCCCGTGGGTTTGAGCCCCCTCGCCGCGAGCGCAATTACCGGCGCGAATTTCTACCGCGCGATGATGGAAACCTGGCGTTACACGCTGCCGGTGTTCGTCGTGCCGTTCATGTTCAGCCTCGGTGAAAACGGCAAAGCATTGCTGCTGCAAGCCCCGCCGCTCGAGGTTGCAATTGCCGTGACCACCGCCGTGATCGGACTGGTCGCCCTCGTCAGCGGCGCGGGCGGGTGGTTCACACGCACGATCCCCGCGTGGATCAGGGCGATGTTCGTCGTCAGCGGCGTGCTGCTTATTTACGCAGGCACGCTGCAAGACTTGATCGGCGTTGCCCTGTTCGCCGTTGGCGCGGTGTGCAGTTTGGTGCTGGCTCGAGCCCCGCGCGTGGCAGGTTGAAGGCAGCGGGCTCGAGACTCGAGGGGCTGGGTGCGTGACCATTGACTCCGACTTATTCGATTTTCTCATTCCTGACGCGGTTTAACTCGAGCCAACCCTTGACGCGCCCTCATCCCCAACTTTTCTCCCTCGTTGTGCCTTGCACACATGAGTGCGACGAGAAGGGAGTCTTGACCCAAGTCTCGAGACTCGAGCCACACGGTTCTGACCCTCTCCAACAGGGAGAGGGTGGCGCGTCGAATCCATGTTCGCAAGGCGAAACGCGCCGGGTGAGGGTGCGCGACGGGCAGTCGATGCGGTCGAGCCATAACGCTGTGCCATACGACATTCCTGATTAAGTCAGAATAGATGGGTGCGTGACGCCCCCTCACCCGGCGCTGCGCGCCACCCTCTCCCTCAAGGAGAGGGTCAAAAGCTTCTATCCCAACACGTTACAGGCTCCCTTCTCCTGGAGGGAGAAGGGCCGGGGATGAGGGCGCGTCCCAAGTCCGCTCAACCGGAGAGCCCTTGCCGCGCACGGCGTACACTGCGTGCATGACCCAAACCATGCCCCTCAAGCCTCGAGATTTGGATGCCCGCGACCCATTGCGCGGCTCGAGGGACCGCTTTCACATCCCGGACGGCTTGATTTACTTGGATGGCAATTCGTTGGGGATGCTGCCCAAGCACGTGCCCGCCAGGGTCCAAGCGGCGGTGCTCGAGCAATGGGGCGAGAGCCTAATTCGTTCGTGGAACACGCACGATTGGATCAACCTGCCCGCTCGGGTCGGCGGAAAAATAGCGCGGCTGATCGGTGCGAAAGACCACGAGGTGGTCGCCTGCGACAGCATCAGCGTGAACCTGTTCAAGCTGTTGAATGCGGCGACGCGGTTGCGCCCGGAACGCCGGGTGATCGTCAGCGACATTGACAACTTCCCCACGGATTTGTACGTCGCGCAAGGCTTAAACACGCTGCTCGAGGATCGCTTTGAACTGCGTTTCGTCAAACGCGCCGACCTCGAGACCGCTCTTCAAAACGACGTTGCCGTGGCGATGCTGACCGAGGTGGATTACCGCACCGGGGAGCGCTTGGATATGTGGGCGCTCACGGCTCGAGCCCACGCGGTCGGGGCGCTGACGATCTGGGATTTGGCGCACAGCGCGGGCGCGTTCCCCGTGGACTTGAACGGTTGCGACGCCGATTTTGCCGTCGGCTGCGGGTACAAGTACCTGAACGGCGGTCCGGGCAGCCCCGCGTTTCTGATGGTCGCAGAGCAGCACCTCGAGCATACGCAAGCCGCACTCTCGGGTTGGATGGGGCACGCCGCGCCGTTCGCCTTCGACCCGTGGTACACGCCGCACGCAGGCGTGCGGCGCTTGACAGCGGGCACGCCTGGGGTGCTCGGCATGACGGCTTTGGACGCGGCGCTCGAGGTCTTCGACGGCGTGGACATGCACGCGCTCCGCGAGAAATCCTTGGCGCTGACCGACCTGTTCATGACCCTGATGCAGCCCCTCGAGCGAGAACACGGCTTTGCGTGCGTCACGCCCACGAACCACGCATCTCGAGGATCGCAGGTCAGTTACACGCACGATCAGGGCTACGCGGTGATGCAAGCCTTGATCGCGGCGAACGTGATCGGTGATTTCCGCGCGCCGAACATCGTGCGCTTCGGGTTCACGCCGCTCTACACCAGTTTCCAGGACGTTGCCGAAGCCGTGCGCCGACTCGAGACGGTGATGCGTTCCGGGGCGCACCTCGAGCCGAAGTTTCAGACGCGGTCAAAGGTGACTTGACAACCCTACGAATTTGCCGTCAACGAAAACTCAGGTGCGGCACGCCGAACTGCTTGAGGATGCTCATTTTGTCCTCGACGTGCCAAGTTTTGACGATCTTGCCGTCAGCGATTTGGTGAATGTCTATCGCTTCAAAAGTCACTTCGTGACCGGAGAAGTGAATGCCCATCACATGACCTTCGGGGACGCCGCGAATGCTCGAGCGCACCACGACGCGGTCGCCGCCAGCGATGACATCCTCGATGGTCCACGTCAAATTGGGAATGAAGCCGCGCAGCTTGGACACCATTTCCTGGTAGCCGCTCGGACCAGGGCTTTGACCTGGGTTGAGCGGAATGTCGCTCCAATCGTCACTGAGGAACGCGGAAGCCTCGGACGTGTTCCCGTCGCGCAAAGGCGGGTAGAATTTCAGGGCGATGGTCTTCGGATCGAGCGCGTCCGTTGTCATGAGCGTCCTCCGCGCTCGAGGATAAACGAAGCGTTGTTTGCGGTGTGTCATCCGCCTTCAGGAGCATGGGATTATGGACAACACGACGTACAAAACCGCGCACACCGAATTCCCCGCCGGGGACAGCTACGGCGATTACCTCGCGCTCGAGACCCTGCTCTCCGCCCAACGCCCACTCACCGCCGCGCACGACGAGATGCTGTTCATCGTCATCCACCAAGTCAGCGAACTGTGGTTGAAACTCGTCGTGCACGAACTGAACAGCGCGATGACGGCACTCGAGGGTGGGGCGACGGACGCGGCGTTGAAGATGCTGTCGCGCGTCAGCCGCGCGCAGGAGCAGATGACGAACGCTTGGGAGGTCTTGAAAACGATGACCCCAGCGGATTACCTGCAATTCAGGAGCAGCTTCGGGCAGGCGAGCGGGTTTCAGTCGTACCAGTACCGCTTGGTGGAGTTTTTGTTCGGCAACAAAAACGCGTTCATGATTCGCCCGCACCGCGATGACCCAGAGCAGCACGCGATTCTAGAGACGGCGCTGAACGCCCCCAGCTTGTATGACCTCACGCTTCGCCTGCTCGGGCGTGCAGGACTCGAGATTCCGCGTGAACTCCTCGAGCGTGATTTTTCTCAGGGCTATGCGGCGAACGAAGCAGTGAAACGCGCGTGGCTCGAGGTCTACCGCGATACAGCGCGGTACTGGGATTTGTACGAGTTGGGCGAAAAGCTCGTGGACGTGGAGGACAATTTCCGGCGCTGGCGTTTCAACCACTTGACCACCGTGGAACGCGTCATCGGGTTTAAGGTCGGCAGCGGCGGAACGGCGGGCGTACCGTACCTGCGGCGGGCGCTCGAGACAGTGTTATTCCCAGAGTTGTGGCAAGTCCGCAGCGAGTTGTAACTGCTCGACGTGAACAGAGGCGCATGCGCTCGAGGGTCACTGGCTTGAGTGTGCTGCCGAACCTGTCCCGCATTCTGGAAACCGTATTGCGCCAGGGTTGTGACAAGTGTCACCCCACGCTGCTGACACTCCGCACTGCCATCCCCTCGAGCCCACGCGTACCTTGTTGCTCAAGGAGCGTGAGACCATGACCAACCAAGACAATGTTCCCGCCAACCAAAACCAAGAGCGCGTGTTCGCCCGCAACGCCGTGTACGGCTTGGCGGCGCTGGTCGTGCTGTGGGCGTTGTTCAATGCCCCGCAGGGCACCCACGTGAACTTGGCGCATTTCGAGGGGTTGTTCGCGGCGCTGCTCGGTCTCGCGCGCTTCTTGGCGGTGTTGACGCTCGTCGGGGCGGTGTTCGACGGCATGCGCGGGCGCTACGCACGGGCGTTGGAGCGGGGTTTGCGCGGGGCGGTGACTTTGGCGGTGATTGGGTTGCTGAGCGGCGTGCCGGGCGTGGCGCTGGTCGTGGTGGGGTTGATCGGAGTGGTCTTCGCGGGATACCGCGTGGAGCGGCGGTTCTCGAGGGGTTAACGCAAGCGAAACCCAATGGAGAAGCGCGGCGTGGCGGTGGGCAGGCTCAGGTACACGCCGAGGTCGTAAACGAGCGCGATGCCGGAGATGGAGAACAATGCGCCGACCTCGCCGTTTTGCGGAACGAAGTCGTACCACGCGCTCAAGCGCACAGCGAACACCGGGGTTTGGAACGGGACACCGAAGTGGTCGGTCAGCACAGCGCCGTTGTAGATGCCGATGCCCAGCCCGAAATCCACGCGCTGCACGACGAACGCGCCCGCGCGCAGGTCGTACTCCAATTTCAGGGCGGCGAGCGGGTTTTGCAGTTGCAAGCCGCTGTACCCCAACTCTGGCGCGGGCGTGCTCGAGGACAGGCGCAGGTTCACGTCCAAACGCGTCAGGTTCGTGACGTTGTGGCGCGCGATGGGGGCGTCTTGGAGTTGCTGGGCGTAGCGCACGCCGCTGGCGATGCTGAACGCGCCCAGGCTGACGGACGCGCCAGCGCTGGCGTTGAGGTCGGCGGCGGTGCGCCCATCGGTGTACACGGTGAACCGGGAGCCAATCGCAGCGTTTGCGCTGAAGGCGCCCACCCCGAAGCCCGTGCTCAAGTCGACGCGCCCTCGGGCAAACGGCAGGAAGGCATCGGGAAGGCTCGAGCGCGTTTGTCCGGCCGTGCCGAGTTCGAGACGGGGGCGGACAACGAGCGGTCCTGCGTCCACGCGTGTGACCAACCAGGTTCGCCCTTCGATGAATTGCTCGCCTTGCAGCGTGCCCTCCAGGTTCGTGCCGCTGTCAATGCTCAGGCTCGAGCCCACGCCAACTTCGGGGTGGTTGGCGAGTTCGAGGCGTCCGCTTTCGGTGCGGCGCTGCCCGGCGAACAGGGAGAACGCGCCTTGGTTGATCGCCAAGAACACGCTGTACCCGCGCGTCGCGGCGAACAGGTCGTAGCCGATCAGCGTGAAGCGCGCGCTGCCGTCGCAGGTCAGGCGCGCGGCGTCAATGCCGATGGTCAAGCCGCTGCCGGGGTTGAATGCCAGCGGGAACTCCGGTGGGCAGGCGGGGTCGTAGACCACGTCCCCGAGCCCAATGCCGATGCCCAGGACGCGTAACGTCGCCCCCTTGAGGCGAAACGCGCCGTTGGGGAGGCGCAGCGCGCCGCGGGCGGTGAAGGTCAGTTCGGAGCCGCTGGCGTTGCGCCCGACCAAGCCGTTGAGGTTGCCAATGGTCAAGCCGTCGGTGCTTAAATTCGCGGTGGTCGCGCCCACAGAGAAGTTTGCGCTGCCGTACTGCAAGCCTGTCACCGTACCCTGCGATCCGCGCAGTTCGAGCGCAGAAGCATCGAAGCGTTCCTGCACGCCTGCGCCGCCCAAGCGCTCCAACCGCACGGTGCTCAAGCGCAGGACTTGGCCCGCGAGCGCGCCCGTCGTGGCACTGGCGCGGTACGTGCCGCGCGGCAGGCTCTCCAAATTGTAGGCGTCGGTGATGTTCAGCCGCGCGTCGTTGAAACGCAGGTCGTCGGCTGTGCCACGGATTGTTCCAAGGGTGCCGCTGGCCCCCACGGTCTCGAGGGTCGCGCCCTCCGCGCTGAGTTGCGCTGCCGCACCCTCGCCGGTGATGCGCAGCACGGGAAAGCGGATCGTCCACGCGCCGCGTTCCAAGCAGGCTTCGGTGAAGGTGCTCGTGCCCTCGCCGATGTCGTAGCCGCCGCTGGCGTACACCGTGCCGACGCCGTCCACGGTGAGCGTGTCGGCGTCCGTGGGGCAAGCGGCAAACGCGGCTGAACCGAGGAGCAGTGCGGAGAGAACCGTGCAAAAGACAGTGCTGAGGGCTCGAGGAACGCGCATGACCCCGAGCATACCGGTGCGCTTACCGGTTGGCGTTGACGAGGCCCAGGTAGGCGTTCAGCGTCGCTGCGGGAATGGATTTGCTGCTGACGATGCGCGGGCTGTTGGCGTTGCTGAAGTTGATGACCACGCTGGCGTCTGCGCCCGCGCCGCTGCCGCGCTGCTTGCCATCTTTGGAGGTGAACTCGTAATTGCCGTACAAGAAGACCTCGTCGCGGGCGTTGTCGAACACGGCGGCGTTGGCGCGCAGGCGCGGGGCGGTGGCGCTGACCCCGAAGGCCACGGTTTTCTTGCCGGTGACATAGACCACGGCTCTCGAGGCGCTCAAGCCCGTGACGTTGCCGTCGCTGTAATTGAGCGGTCCAACGATGACCATGCGGTCGCTGGGGATGTTGAAATCCACGCTTTTGGCGTTGATGCTTTGACCGGTGTTGTTTTTGATCTTCGCGTTCGTCGCGCGCAAGTAGACGTTGTCCTTGTACTGCACGAAGGTGGCGTCGATGCTGTAGCCGCGGGCGTTGTCGCGCAGCACGCCGCCTTGCGGCAAGGTCACGCTGCCGTCGGCGTTGACGGTTTGGTCGCCGTACGGTTGGGCGACGAAGCCCGCTTGGGCGAGGGCAAGGGTGGAAGCGACGAGGGCAGCGGCGAACCAGAACTTCATGCGCGCATTTCAACACGGTTGGCGTGAACAGGGTGAGCCGAACTTCAATGGACGTTCACGGGATGGACCCCCTCGAGGCGCAGGTCCATTCACGGTGCCGCCCGCGTGAACGTTGAGGTTTGGTAACGTGCCCGCATGAACCCGCACCGCTGGGCTGACCTCGAGCCTGAATTTGCTGCCCTCCAGGGCGCGACGCTGACCCAAGACAACACGGCCGCGTGGCTCGAGCGCTACTCCACGCTCGCCAAAACGGTCTACGAAGCCTACAGCCGCGCGTACCGCGCCCGCTCCGAGGACACGACGAGCGCGGCTGCCGAAAGCGCATTCCTTGGGTTCGTGGAGAACGTGTTGCCGCACGTGCGGGTCGCGGAGAACCGCTTGGAGCACAAGGTCGCGGCGCTGCCCTCAGACTGGATCCCCGAGGATTCGCGCGAGTGGTTGCGTCGCGTGCGCGCGAGTTTGGAGATTTTCCGACCCGAAAACGTGCCCTTGGAAACTGAACTGGACAAGCTCTGCGTCGAATACGACAAAGTGATTGGCAGCTTTGCGGTCACGGTGGACGGCGAAGAGTTGACGCTGTACGCCGCCCTCGCCAAGCTCCAAGAACCTGACCGAGATTTGCGTGAACGCGTGCTGCGCGCAGCGGTGGCGCGTTGGTCGTGGAACCGCGCGCAGCTCGAGGCGATGTTCTTGAAGATGGTGCGCTTGCGCCGTCAGATCGCCAAGAATGCTGGCTTCGCGGATTTCCGCGCGTACACCTGGAAACAAAAGGCGCGCTTCGATTACGCGCCGCAGGATTGCTTGACGCTCCACCAAAGCATTTTGGAGCATGTGGTCCCACTGTTCAACGCCCGCATGGAGGCACACCGCCGTTCACTCGGGCTGGAGCGCTTGAAGCCGTGGGACGTGGACGTGGACAGCGAGCGCCGCGCGCCGCTCAAGCCCTACCGCGACACCGCGGAACTCGAGGCGGTCACGCAGCGCGTGTTTGAAAGCCTCGATCCAATCTTTGGGGATTTGTTTGGGACGCTCTCCCACGGCGACCTGGATTTGGAATCGCGCAAGGGCAAAGGACCGGGCGGCTACTGTGATTTTCACACGTTGAGCCGCAAAGCCTACATCTTCATGAACGCGGTCGGCACCCACGACGACGTGCAAACCCTGCTGCACGAGGGCGGGCACGCCTTTCACGCCCTCTTGAGCGACCAGCGCCAGGGCAAATACTGGAACTTGCACGGACCGATGGAATTCTGCGAGGTCGCCAGCATGGGCATGGAAATGCTCGCGCAGCCGTACTTGGCGCGCGAACGCGGCGGGTTTTACAGCGCCGAGGACGCACGCCGTGCGCGCCGCGACCACCTGACCGAAGCGGTGCTCAAGTTCTTGCCGTACATGGCGGTCGTGGACGCCTTCCAGCACTGGTTGTACGTGGAGGCACCCGAGGACGTGGGCATCGACGCGATCAACGCGCAGTGGAAAACCCTCTACGCGCGCTTCTTGCCGTACATCGACTTCACCGGGCTCGAGGATGCGGTGTACTTTCGCTGGCAGCGCCAGAGCCACTTGTTCACCGCGCCGTTTTACTACATCGAATACGGCATCGCACAACTGGGTGCGGTGCAGGTCTGGCAGAACGCGATGATTGACGAGCGCGACGCGGTGAGGCGTTACCGCGCGGCGCTCGAGCGTGGGAACACCGCGGGTTTGCGCGACCTGTTCGAGACCGCTGGATTGCGGTTGGCGTTCGATTCGCCGCACATCGCTGGATTGATGGACCTCGTCGAGCAGCACGTTTGAACCGTACCCGTCCGGTGTGGCTACGGCATGGTCAGGGTTGGGGTCAACCCCTGGGCCTCCCGTCGCAGTTGGGGGCCAACCCTGAACGTGTGCCCCATGCTTGGTGGGATGATAGCAATTCCGGCAAATTTATAAAATTTGCCCGCCTTTGAAGGCGTAGGAATGGTTGCGGATGCTGTGTTGAACGTAATCTTTGCGAGAGCGAAGATGAAGTGAATAAACGGCAGTCAGTATGAAGCGTTCCTCGAGCGCGTGGCTTGGCGCAACGGTGAGCATGCGATAGACCTGGCGCCGCCACAGGGCAACCGCAAAGTCGGTTGCAGGTCATTGGCATCGTTCAGTGAGAGCAATGGCGCTCGAGGCTCGAGTGTCACAGATGATTTTTTTGCGTGGCGGCCCGAGTTTGTACGCGGATTTCGACGGTTTGAGATGGAGTTCAATTGGAAGGCGGTCCTGTGCTGCACTGTCTCGAGAAGCTGGGTTCGGACTTTGCGGTTGCCCTGGGCGCCGCCAACATGGCACTTGAAGAACGCGCGGCTATCGTGTAGAGTCTTCGTTTGGGTTGCGTTCTACGCACCCGCGGGTTTTTTTCCGTTGCCACTTGGGATTTTTAAGCGCGGCACACGGAATGCCTCTGAGGTCAACGACGCTGGGAGCGCGGCAAGCGCATGGCGAACCTCGAGCGCATTTCACAGCCAACGAGCGCGGTCTTTTTCCGGGTAAACACAGGCACGGCGTCCACCCGGAAAGGATCAAAACATGTTGTTTTCCGATTTCGCCCTCAATGAGGGCATTGTCTCTGGTCTGGCCGCGCGCGGCATCACGACCCCGTCGCCGATTCAAGCCGAAAGCCTGCCGTTCAGCTTGGAGGGCCGCGATGTCCTGGGTCGTGCCCGCACCGGCACCGGCAAGACCTTGGCGTTCGCGCTGCCCATCGTCACCCGCGTCAATCCCAGCCGTGAGCGCAACCGCTTGCCGCGCGTGATCGTGCTGTCTCCCACGCGCGAACTCGCCAAGCAAATCGCCAAGGAGTTCACGCTCCTCGGTGCGCTCGAGGTCGTCGAAGTCTACGGCGGCGCGAGCTACACCCCGCAGCAACGCGCGTTGCAACGCGGCACGGATGTCGTCGTCGGCACCCCTGGTCGCGTCAACGATCTCCTCGAGCGTGGCGACCTTGACCTGAGCGACGTACAAGTCGTCGTTTTGGACGAAGCCGACGAGATGCTCAGCATGGGTTTTCAGGAGCAAGTGGAGACGATTCTCTCCACGACGCCGCAGGAAAAGCAAACCATGCTGTTCAGCGCGACGATGCCGCGTTGGGTGGAGCGCATCGCCAACAAGTACCAGAACAACCCGAAGAAAGTTGATTTGGTCGGCAACGACGATGCCGTACAGAACACCACCGTGCAACACGTCGCGGTCAAGATCTCCCCGAACCACCGCACCAAAGTCCTGGCGGATTTGCTGACCGTCGTCGCCCCGGAGCGCGCGATCATCTTCACGCGCACGAAGCGCGACTGCGACGAATTGGCGCTCGCGTTGATCGGTCGCGGTTTGGCAGCCGAAGCGATTCACGGCGACCTGGCGCAAGCCCAGCGCGAGCGCGCTTTGGAGAGCTTCCGCAGCGGCAACGCCCGGGTCTTGGTGGCCACGGACGTGGCGGCTCGAGGCTTGGATATTCCAGACATTGAACTCGTGGTGCAGCACCACTTCCCGCAAGACAGTGAAAGCTACGTGCACCGCGCGGGTCGCACGGGTCGCGCCGGTCGCGCGGGCATGGCGGTCGTCCTCTACACCAACCGCGAGGAGCGCGACTTGCGCCGTTTGGAGCACGACACGGGCGCACACTTCGCGCGCCAAGACCCCCCCAAGCCCGGTGATGTGCAACGCGCCAGTGCGAAGAACGCTGGTTTGGACGTGCGCCGCGTCAATGAAGCGGTGATCGCGCCCTTCCGCGAGGAAGCCTCCGCGCTGCTCGAGGAGTTCGGTGAGGACGCGCTCGCCCGCGCCCTGGCCTACATCGCGGGCGTCACGCAAGTGCAAAAGCCACAGAGCCTGATCACCGGCGAAGAGGGTTTCACCACCGTGGCATTGACCGCGCAACGCATGGGCATCCCCAAGGCGGTCGCGGTGCTGGCGGGCGCCCTGAACATCCCGGCGCGTTCCTTGGGCAAGATCCGCGAGGTGCGCGGTGGCGGCGTCGTCGCCGACGTGCCCACGGAACTCGTACAGACGCTCTTGACCCGCGATCTGGAAGATGTCACGGTCAGCCTCGTGGAGACGCTGCCGGAAATCATGGAGGAACGCGCGGAGAACCGTCGCCCCGGCGGGTACGGCAATTCCGGCAGCAAGGGTTACGGCAACAAAGGGTATGGCAACAGCGGTGGCAACCGCAGCGGTGGCTCGAGGGAGGGTGGCTACGGCAGCCGTCCGCGTGAGGGTGGACGCGAAGGCGGCTACCGCAATAAGCGTTACTGAGCGTTGAATCGAAAAGCGGGCGCACCTGACAACGGTGCGCCCCTTTTTCTTGCCCTGAGGCAATGGGCTCGAGCGGTCACGTCTCGGGCAAATGCGTGTGCAAGCTGGATCTCGGGGGACGTTGGTGCGCTTGCGCACAGGGCTTGTTTTTGACTTGCCCCTACATTTGCGGCGGTGGTGGTGCGGTCTCGAGCATTGTGCGAGCGTGACGGCTCGAGCGGCTGTTCAAAACAGCGTCGTCTGTTCAATCTCGAGGACCACGTCGGCGGGTTTGGAGCCGAGTTCGTCCAGTCTCGCTTTGACCGCTTTGATGTCCTGCCAGGTCTGCCATTTCGGACCGCCGACCGTGCGCACGGGGTTGCGCAACAGGTACGCCGGGTGCAGCATCGGCATGACCGCTATCGGTGTGCCGAGCTTCTTGAATTCGCCCCATTGCCCACGCAGCTTCGTGATGCCCTGCGTCGTCCCCAACGCCCACTGCGTTGGCACGTTGCCCAGCGTGACGATCAACTGCGGGCGGATCAAGCGGATTTGCTCGAGCAGCCAGCCGTCGCATGCCGCCACCTCGTCCGGTTCCGGGTTGCGGTTTCCCGGTGGGCGGCATTTGACGATGTTGCCGATGAACACGCTGGCTCGCGGCAATTGCACAGCCGCAATGATCTGGTCCAGAAGTTGACCCGCGCGTCCCACGAACGGACGCCCGGTGCGGTCCTCTTCCTCGCCCGGACCTTCGCCGATGAACATCACCCGTGCGTCCGGGTCGCCCTCGCCGAAGACGACGTTGCGCCGCGTGCCCGCCAGTTTGCAGGCCACGCACGACAGGCACGGCACGCGCAACGCCTCGAGTTCAGGGTGCGTGTCCGCGAAGCTTTGCGCGGCGTTGCTCAACGTCACAGACTGCAATTCTAGGCGGAGGGGCTGAAGATGAGCGGAAGGGACGGCACAGTCACGGGCTCGAGCAAACCCACTGATCCGCGCGTGCTCAGGTGAACAAAAACGAGATAAAAACCGTGTGTGGGACACAGAACAGTGTTCAGTGCGGGCGGCTCGAGTCAATAGGGACTGTGGCGCAATTGGTTTGACCCAAGAAACCGTGTCTCGAGGGTCAACAAAAAAACGCCCAGCACGGCGGCTGGGCGTTTTTTTGAAGCTTTGCTTACGCGGCGACGGCCGCCTCGAGCGGCTTGCGTTCGCGCCGCGCCTCACGGCGAACCTTGGGGTCAAGCCCGATCATCAAAAAGAAATTTTCCAGCGCGTTCTCTTTGCCTTTCACATCGGGGTGCGCGTCTTCGGACGTGCCCGTGACGAACGGCAACTCGCGGTACAAACCCAGCGCGCGCTCGACCACGTCTTCCGGGGCGCCGGTCTCGGCGTACTCGGCAAGCGCACCGTACACCTCGCGCCGCGCTTCGGCGTGCCGCGTGAAGGCGTCTGGGCTGGGGGTTTCCGGGGCACGCAACAGGTCTTGCTTGGCGATGCGGCGGTAATGCTTCAACCCGCGCAGAATTTCCTCGCTCGAGAGCACCACTTTCGTCATGTTCACTGACCCCCTTGCATGGCTCACTTCTTCTGCCCAGCTCACCACTGATCTTTATATCCCAAATTAGAGCTTGGGTCGTGCGCGTGAAAATGGATCGCCCGGATCGGAAAGCCCGTTCCCAAACACGAGAAAAACCGCACTGGGCGGCTTTTTTTGTGAAGCTCAGGGCTCGAGGACCATTGGGCGTTCAGTATAGGTTCGCTGTCAGCCGAGTGTCAACGCACACTTGTTCACAGTTCAGGCCGGACGCGTACACTGCGCGCATGGGCAGCCGCTTTCAAGCCATCAACCCTGAGCACGCGCAGTTCATCGCCGCGCAACCGGTGTTCTTCGCGGCGACCGCCGCGCCGGACGGCTTCGTGAACTTGTCCCCGAAGGGCATGGACAGCCTGCGTGTGCTGTCCCCGAACCGCGTGCTCTGGTTGAACGTCACCGGCAGCGGCAACGAAACCGCAGCGCACCTCTTGGAGCACCCGCGCATGACGCTGATGTTCTGCGCGTTTGAAGGCAACCCCACGATCCTGCGGCTGTACGGAAAGGCTCGAGCCGTGCATCCCAGAGATGCGGATTGGCATGGATTGAAAGCCTTGCTGCCTGACATCGTCGGCGCGCGGCAGATTTTTGACTTGCAGGTGGAACTGGTCCAGACCTCGTGCGGCATGGCGGTGCCGCTGATGGAGTTTCAAGCGCACCGCGAAGACCTCAACGCCGTTTGGGAGCAACGCTCGCCAGCAGAACTCGAGGCGTATTGGCGGCGCAAGAACCTCAGGTCCTTGAACGGCAAACCCACAGGTCTGCTCGAGACAACGCTGCTCGAGGATGCATGAACCCCGTTCGTGGATTGGACTTTCAAGTCACCACCCTCGAGGACGTTGGGCGTGTGCTCGAGACCGTGTGGGGTGCCGACGCTGACGGCTTGCTGCTGCGCGAAGCCGACCTGAGCCCAGCGGTCTTTGACCTGCGATCAGGCTTGTTGGGCGAGCTGTTTCAAAAACTGACGAATAACCGCGTGCGTGCCGCTTTCGTCGTTCCCGACCCTGCGCGGCACGGTGAACGCTTCGCGGAACTCGCCAGCGAACACGCGCGGCACAACCAGATTCGATTCGTGACCGATGAAACAGCAGGGCTCGCGTGGCTCGAGGGTCAGCGCTAAGCACGATAGTGGTGTGCGTCTCGAGCCACGCCAGGTCTCGAAAACCGGGTGAGGTGCGAGGCGAAAACAAAAAACCTCCCCAGAATCGGGGAGGCTCGAGATATTGGGTCTGGGCTAAAAGCCAGAAGCCAGTGGCTGCCCTTAGAACTTGCTCCACAACAGTTGGTTCGTGACCTCGTGGTGGTATTGGATCTCTGGAACTTTGATCAATGTGCCCAGCGATTTGGCGCAGCGGTCGGCTTGCATGATTTTCAAGTCGGCGAACTTTTGTTGCACGTCCGCGCCCAACAGCCCGGCGATGTACTTGCTGCGCGAGAAGCTGTCCACGGCGTCGTAGATGTTGTCGGGCAGGTAACGCGACTTGCTGGTCGCGCGGCGCTCGTCCAATGGACCGTTGATGCCGGTGTTGAACAGGCTGTAAAAGGTCATGTAGGGGTTTGAGTCTGGGGCGACGCTGCGCACTTCCACGCGGGCGCTCTTCTCGTTGCCGATGGGGATGCGCACCATGCTGCCGCGGTCCACGGCGGAGGCTTTGATCTGGTTCGGGGCTTCGAAGTGCGGGTCCAAGCGGCGGTAGCTGTTCACCGAGGAGTTGAGTACCAGGCACAAATCCAGCGCGTTCGTCAGGATGCGGTTGATGAACTCCCAACCAAAGCCGCTCAAGCCTTCGCGGCCAGCGGACTCGTACATCATGTTCTTGCCCTTTTGCGACAAGCTCATGTTCGTGTGCATGCCGCTGCCGTTGACGCCGATGACGGGCTTCGGGAGGAAGCTGGCGGTCAGGCCCATCGTCGCGGCGACTTGGCGGCTCAAAAGCTTGTAGAGCTGCACCTGGTCGGCGGCGACCAGGGCTTCGGTGTACGAGAAGTTCATTTCAAACTGGCTGGGCGCGACTTCGGGGTGGTCTTTTTCGTTTTCAAACCCCATGGCGCGCTGCACTTCGGCGGCCGCGTCGATGTAGAGCCGCAGAACATCGCCGGGCAAGGAGTTGTAATAGCCGCCTTCGGAAGCGTATTCGAAGCGTCCAGTGTCGGCGTAATGGCGCTCGGCGTCGCGGCCTTTGAACAAAAAGCCTTCGATTTCCGTGGCGACGTTGGCGGTGATGCCGTCTTTTTGGTGCAATTGGGCGGTGAATTCCTTCAAGCGGGCGCGCATGTCCGTGCCGTAGGCGCTGCCGTCCTTTTCGCGCACTTCGCTGAAGACCAAGACCTTGCCGGGGCCAAAAATATCGGCGGGCAGCCAGTAAAACGCGGGCCAGTCAATCGCCAAGCGCAGGTCGGATTCGCTTTGCGCGGTGAACCCGCGAATCGAGGAGCCGTCAAACGTCAAATTGTCGGCGCTCTTGAGGAGGAACTTCTTGTCGTAATCCAGCATGTGCAAGCGGCCCTCGAGGTCCGAGAAGCACACGGTCACGGCTTTGATGCCCTTTTCGTCGGCGAGGTAGCGCATGCGCTCCTCTTGGACCTTGCCCAAGTCTTTGCGGGCGAGGCGGTCGGCTTTGGCACCCAAGTTCAATTCCTCGAGTTGCTCGTAAGGCATTTCCAGAAAATCGCGCAAGCTCATGTGACCTCCAAGGGGTTTACCGGGTGCGGGTCTTGTCACCAAGATTCCGTCCAAGTGATGGCGAAAATAGCACGGCGGTTTGCGAAAACACAAATTTTTGGTCAAATGCACCAAGGAATTCGGTCAGACGTCCAAGTTTTTCGGCTCGAGGCGTGAAATCTGGGTGAATTTCAGCAGCGGCGGGCGCAATCGAGGATTCTGCTGTGAACGCACCGTCGGCAACAAACCGATCACCTGGTCACAGACTGCGCGACGCCCGGCTCGACAGTCGCGTTCGAGTGGTTCCAGCACGGATTTTCAGCGTTCATAGCCACGGCTCGAGCCCTCGAGCACCAAACGGTGCTGAGCAACTCTGCCTCGTGGTTCGGTCTACCCGCGGGGCTGTGCGTCGCGGACGCGGCAATCGGTCAGGAAATCGGGCAGGGTTTGGTCGCGCCGCGCGCCCCAGATCGGCAATGAACCGACCGCGAGCACGGCCACGCCGACCCACACGCTGATCCCGAAAAATCCCAGTGTGCTGCGCAGTGCGGTCGCCGAGCCGCCCAGCGCAAACAGCGTCGGCATCAACCCGACCACGCCGGGCACGAGCAGTAGCATGGCTTTCACCAGAAAGCGTCCGGCGACCACGGCGGGGCTGGGACGCGCACCGGTCAAGGTCTCGAGCTGCAAGCCCAGGAGTTTCTTGCCGACGCTGTCGCGCAGCGGGCTGAGTGCTGTTCCAAGCGCGTAAACGAGCCCAGCGGCGGTTGCGGCGAGCACGGCGGTGAGCGCACCAGAGATGACCAGCGGCAAGAGGTCTTTGAGCGTGTTCAGCAGGCCCAAGTCCAAGCGGCTCTGCGCAGGCAGGTCCAGCAGCGTTTCAAATTCGCGTCCGCCAAAGAACCGCGTCACCGCCCAAACGAGCACCGCGGTCAGTGCCAAATCCACGAGGCTCGCCCCCGCGCGGCGCAGGTTGAAACGCCCCCGTTCCCCAGCCGCCTCGAGCCGGGAACGTGCGCCTGTTGCGATGCGTTGCCCAATGGCTCGGGCGTCCACGTGGGGCAGCTTGACCTGCGGTGGTTTCGGCAAGGCTCGAGGGGTGGTGCGCTGGGTTGAACGCGGCGTGGGTTTGGGCGCAGGCGGCGCGACTCGAGCGGGTTGTGTGGTGCTGGGCGCTGTGGTCTCGAGACGCGGTGCAGGGATTGGCGCGGGCTGCATGGGAACGGCGCGCGGTGGCTCTTGGCTCGCTTCTGTTTTGGGTGACGTAGGTTTGGTTGGTGTCAGGCGCGCGGGCTCAGACGGGGTGGCTTGGGGCATCACGGCTTCGGGCTTGGTCTCGAGCGGCTCCACACCCACAGGGCGCGGCAGGTCTCGAACGGGCTCGGTCACAGCTTCGGGCGATGGGACGACCGCGTTGGCACGGGGGTTGGCTTTGCGCGGCGGCAACGCCTCGCGCTCTGGGGCGAGTGCGGCGCGCGGATTGGGCTTGGCGGGGCGCGCAGTGCCAAAGAACGCGTCGGGGTCCAATGCCTCGGCGCTCGCGGCTCGCGGCGTGGGCTCGGGTGTGGCACTCGAGGACACCGGGTTGGGTGCGGCTTCACTGGCCTGCGGCGCAGGCATTGAAGCGGCGGGGCTTAAGTCAGTGCTCGAGCCAGCGTTTGGGGCAGGCGAGAGCAAGGCTTCGTCGCCCGAGGCGATGCCGAACCCCAAGCCTGGAATTTCACTGGCTGCCCCTGGAATGGCAACACGCGGTTTGAACCTGGAATCCAGCGTCGTTTTGAGCACGGTGCTCTGCCCACGCGCCTTGCGCACGGTTTGCACGTCGGCGAAGAAGGCTTTGAGGTCCGCACCGTCCACGGGAAACGCCCCGCAAATGGCGGAATCGTCGCCGGCAACGACGAGCACCCCGTCCACGTGCGTGACCTTGCGAATCTCGCGCAGATCCAGGTGCTGCGCACCGTCCTTGCTCACGAACGCCAGCGCGCTCGCACCGCACGCCAATGTCGCCTCGTTTGAAACGAGCACGAGCAATGGTTCACCGTGAAGCGCCGCGCGAACGGGCTCGAGGTCAAGGGGGCGCGAGGAAGCGGTCATGGGACTCGAGGGGAACGACTCGAGAAATATTGTGCCTCAGGCGCCGCCTCGAAGCTGTGCGGTTTTCGCACTGCGGTCAGCGCCGCCAGACGAGGGTGCCGGTGATCTGGTCGTAGACGGTTTGTCGGCGCGGCGTCCAGAACACGGTGATGAAAATGAACAGCGTTGCGACGGAACCGAGCAATTGCGCGAACGACACCGCCGTTTCACCGCCGCCAGCGAGCACCATGCCGAGGAGGGTTGCAACGATTGAAATCCCGATCTGCAAACCGGCTTTGGCCCAGAAGCGCGCGCTCGCTTGTCCGAACGAGATGCGTTCGCCCCGCAGGTTACTGACGAACAAGCCGCAAGCGATCTTGCCCAGCGTGCCTTGACGTTCGCTGCTTTCCAGGAGCGCGTAGTACAACCAACTGCCGATCAGCACCAGCACCGCCCAGACGAAATACGCGCCGACCAGCCCAAGCACGCCGCTTGCCAGGGCCGCGTTGTTGCCCTCGAGCCCAGTTCCAGCGGCAGTGATGATGGCGAGCAACGATCCCCCGCCGAGAATCAAGAACAACACCAGACCGACGACGCCCAACAACAACCCGTCAATGATGCTCGCGCCCCAGCGCCACCAGAAGCTGGCGTGTTCAAAACGCGGCGCATCTTGCACCGCTGCGGTCATGCGCGGCGCCTCCCCCATGCGCGGCGCGGTGAATGCATCGCTCGAGGGTGCACGCTCGAGGGTCGAAGCGAGCGGCGGGGGTGGCGGTGCCATGGGCACGGGCGGCGGGCGACCGTATTCGGCTTCCAAGATCGGCGCGATGTTCTGCGTCGGGTGCGCGGTTGGAACGGTGGTGTCCATCAGCACCTCGCGCCGCGCGCGGGCCACGGTCACGGCTTGCTTGACTTCGCTGAAGAAATTGGCGAGCGTCAACTTGTCGGCTTGGATGCTGCCACGCACGTAGGTCTGCGTCGCCCCGGAAAGCACCAGGTCGGGCCCGTCGCGGCTGACTTTGGTGATTTCAGAGAGCGGCGCGCGTTGCAGGCCGTTCGCGTTCAAGAACAAAACTTCGTTCTCGGTGCAGACCAAGCCCGCGTCGGGTGTCTCCACTTGCGCGAGCACCCGCGTCGTCGCCTCGCGTGCCAACCGATTAGTCCAATCCCCCATGGCTCAAGAATAGCTCATCTGCGCTCGGAGCGGCGTCCCCACGCTGGGGGAGGGCGTAGAGCAGCTCGAGGACGGCGTCTTGCACGGGTTTCCGCACCCCAAAGCAATGCCCCTCGAGCAGCAAACAGTCTCGAGGGGCGGTGTGCGGACGGTGGCAGGCTTACTTCTGCGTTTTCAACACCTCGAGCGCCTTGCGCAATTGCGCGTCGCGCGCCAAGTCCACGACCGCTTGACCCTGGACGCTGGAGGACTTCGGGCGCGTCGGGGCTTGCTGGTACTCGAAGCGGCCGTTCTTGTCGGCGGTGAGCTTCAAGGTCTTGCCGTTGACCTTGACTTCGATCTGCGTGCCGGGCTGGGCGTTCACGCCTTCGAAGGTCAAGAGCTTCTCAAAGCGCGTGTCCGCCACGGGGAAGTCCGGGGTCACGCCGCGCTTGAAGATGCTGTTGCGCTTGGGGGTGAGCCACTCGATCACGGTGACGTTCAGCTGCCCGTCGTTGGAGAGCTTCTCCGGGGAATTGGCGACCCCTTTGCCGTAGGTTTTCTCGCCGACGATCTTGGCGCGACCGTTCTCTTGCAGCGCCGCCGTGACGATCTCCGAAGCGCTCGCGCTCGAGGAATTGACCAAGACGACCATCGGCTTCAAGAAATCCGTGGCTTGCGCCTTGGCGCTGAACTCCACGCTGACTTTTTGGTTGCGGTCGCGCGTGATGTACACGTCGCCACGCTGCAAGAAGGCGTCCGCGACCGCTTCGGCTTCCGCGACCAGCCCGCCGGGGTTGTTGCGCAGGTCCAGCACCAGGGAGGTGATGTTTTGCTTTTGCAGGTCGCGCAGCGCGGCTTGCAGTTGATCCGCCAGTTTCCAGTTGGCGAAATCGCTGATCGCCACGTAGCCGACCTTGCCGGGCAATACGGTGGTTTCCACGTTGACGCGGGTGATCTTGCGCCGCGTCGCGGTCAGCGTCAGGCGCGCGCCATCGCGGAAGACGACGAGGCGCACCTGCGTGTTGACGGGCCCGCGAATGTAGCGCACAGCTTCGTCGAGCGGCAACGCGTTCAACTCCTTGTCGCCCGCCTTGAGGATCACGTCGCCCGCGACCAAGCCCGCCTCGGCGGCTGGGGAGCCGCTGTAGACGGTTTCCACCTGCACGCCCGTGCCGTTCTTGTTCGCTGGGAAGATGCCCACGCCGATGCCGAAGAACTCGCCGTTCAAATCCTCGCGCCCGGTGTTGGCTTGGGCGGGCGGGATGTAGTACGTGAACTCGTCGTCCAGCGCGTAGAGCATGCCCGACAACGCGCCCTCCAAGAGTTTTTGGTCGTTCACGGGGCGCAGGTACTCGCCGCGCAACGCGCCCAGCGTTTCCAGGAAGGCTTTGCCGTTGGGCGTCTGCCAGATCGCGTCGCTGCCGGGCGCCCCAGTTGCACGCAACTGCGCGTAGCCAATGGCACCAGCGGCGATGGCGACTGCGCCAGCCCCGACGAGGAGCGAAGTCGAGCGTTTCATGACCTGGCATTGTACGCGAGCGCGTGTGAACACACGGTGACGCACGTCGCCCCAAGGTGACCGGAGGCTCGAGCAAGGCAGGGTGTTCGTTCGGCACAGGGGGCGAGCAAATAATGCGGCGCTTCAAGCTCGCGTGAACCCGATGGTGCTGCCCTCTCGAGGTTCGCCCGTGCGCTCGTGGGTGAGCTGAGCCCCCTCGAGCAGCGTGGCGCTTGCGCGTGCCTGGCGCCAGGCAGGTTGCAAGCCGTACCTTGTGAATGGCGTGACTCACGCCGCTGGTGTGCGTTTGGAAAGCGCCGATGCTCGAGGCAACAACGGTCTTGAACCCTGCTGCGCACGGCACATCCAAAGGTGAGCCAAGCGACGTACATCCTGTAAGAAAGCGACGTACATCCTGTAAGAAAGCGAGGTGTTGCGTGATCCATGTCAGAATCGCTCCGATCCACGTGCCCCTTGCCCCTGTCCGAAGGGGGGGCGGCCGCCCGCTCGACCCCACCACCATGCAAGAATCCCCTTCAGACGAGCAGTTGCTCGCCCACATCGCCCAAGGCTCCGAGCCCGCGCTCGAGGCGTTGTACGACCGCCATGCGCGCAGCGTCTATGCGCTGGCGCGCAAGATCTTGCGCTCCACGGGCGACGCCGAAGAGGTCCTGCAAGATGTCTTCGTGCGCGTGTGGAAGCGTGCGGGTGAGTTTGACACGCGGCGCGGCAGTTCCACGGCGTGGCTGATGACCCTGGCGCACCACGCCGCGATAGACGCCTACCGCCGCTTGCGCCCCAATGCCCAGAACACCCCGTTGGACGACCTGACCGTGAACACCCTCGCGCCCACTGAACACCCCGATGACCGCCGCTTGGAGCGCCTCGCCGCTGCGCAAGCGCTTGATACCCTGGAGGCCAGCGAACGCTTGGTCGTCGAAGGCTTGTACTACACCGGCTTGTCGCACACGCAACTCGCCGCGCAGATCGGCATGCCCCTCGGCACCCTGAAAACGCGGGCACGCAACGCGCTGCTGCGCCTGCGCGCCCATTTTCAAACCCACACCGCCAACGACCCCACCGCGGGCGACGAGGAGCAGCCATGAGCGACGCGTTCATGGAAGACCTGCTGGCGCTGCACGCCCTCGGCGCGCTCGAGCCGAGCGAAGCGGCGCAGGTGGAAGCCTACCTGCGCGACCACCCCGAGGCGCAGGTGCGTTTCGCGGCACTCTTGGAGGGTGCGGCGGTGCTCGCCCGCGCCGTGCCCGACGCTGAACCCCCAGCGGGCGCGCGCTCAAAGGTGCTCGAGGCGGTGCGCGCTTCGGGTGCCACGCCCAAGCCGCGCCCCTCGAGCAATGTCCAGCGTGAAACACCGGTCGCCGCCGTGCCCAGCCCGCGCCCGTTCGCCCCACGCCCACGCATCTTGGAAGCCGCGCTGGCGCTCGCCGCTGCCGCCGCCATCGCTGGGCTCGTCGTGCTCAACGTGCAGACCGCTGGACGCTTGACCGCGCTCGAGGTGGCGCAACGCGACACGCAAGCCCTGCTCGCCGCTGGGGACACGCGCGCCGTGGTGCTGACCGTGCCGGGTTCGCAGACCGCCGTGGGGCGCGCCTACGCCGCCCGCGACGGGCGCGTGCTGCTCGCGTACGACCTCGGGGCACTGGACGCTGGGCGCACCTGGCAAGCCTGGTACATCCTGCGCGGCGAGCAAACCCCGCGCTCCTTGGGCGTGACGCGCGCGGCGACGTTCAGCGCGCAACTGCCCGCGAACGTCGCGGCGGTCGCCGTGTCCGAGGAGCCCCTGGGCGGCTCAGCGCAACCCACGACCGTGCGCGCCATCGCCACGTTGTAGCGGTTGGGATTGCCTCGAGATCCGATAGACGTTGGTTCAGCGTGACCCAGGCGGCGATTTGGACGGACCACGCCCGTGCACACCTGCTTCTGCAAAACGCATCCACTTGGCCTGGTTGGGTCAGCCCCGGTCGCCGCCCGAGACCTCGAGCGTGTAAACGAACTCGTGGCTGATGCTGCCCTTGAATTCGTCGGCGTGTTCGATGCGCTCGGTTTGCGTGAATCCCAACCGCGTCAACAAGCGTTGCGAGGCGTCGTTGCGCGTGTCCACCCAGGCGTTGAACGCGGTGATGCCCCGCGACCGCAAATGCCCGAGCATCGCGGTGCAGGCTTCAAAGGCGAGCCCCTTGCCCCAAGAGTCAGGGTGGAACATGTAGGCAATGCCCGCCATCGTGCCGCTCGGGTTGGTATCGGCTTGAACCGTGCCAATCGCGGTGCCCTCGAGAAAGACCGTCCAGTTCAACCAACGTTGCAACCCATCACTGGACAGCCGCGTCTCGAGGCGTTTCAGACGCTCTGCGAACGCCACCGCGTCCGTCGGCGGGTCACTTGGCACGAACAGGTGCGTTCGCGCATCCCCGAGGGCGTGCATCAGCGCTTTGGCGTGCGCTTCCACCTGCGGCTCGAGCCTCAAGCGTGGCGTCTGCAACGGTGAATTCCACTCGGCGGCGTTCGTGTTCATCGCGCAACGACCGTCTCGCGCGACAACAGCCGCGCGCCACTGGAGCGCATCGCTGCCCCCAGCCCGAAGCGCTCGAGGTCGTGCACGCCGCCGCGTTTGCCCTCGAGTCGGTCCGCGATCAATGCTCCCAGCAGCGGCGCGAATTTAAAGCCGTGTCCGCTGCACGGCGAGACGAGCAAAACGTTCTCGAACATTGGATGCGTGTCCAAGACAAAATCGTGGCTCGGGGTGTTCGTGTACAGGCAGGTCTTGGCAGCGACCTCGCGCCAATCCTGACCGGGCAGGTGCGCCTCCATAAACCCATGCAGTGCGCGCCGGGTCGCCAGCGGAACCTCGAACCCTCGAGCCTCGGCGTTGGTCGTCGCACCGCTCTGGTGGGCGCCAATCTTCACGCCTGGCAAGCCCGCCGTTGGAAAGCCGTACTCCAAGCCCTCGTGCGCGATGAAAATTGGAAAGCGCGCCGGGCTGAACGCCGCGAGGTCGCGCGGTGCGAAATACACGCTGCCCTCGAGCGTGACGCTGAGTGGCAAGCGCAACTCCGGCACGAGGCGCGGCAACCACGCCCCGGCAGCGACGACGGTCTGATCGGCAGAGAAACGCCCTTGATCGGTGAGCACACTCGAGGTCTCAGGCTCCAAAGCCACAACCGCCGTGCGCTCGAGCACCGTCGCGCCCGCCGCGCGGGCCAGCGCGACCATCACCTCCACGGTCTGCGTCGGGTTGACGAACCCCGCGTCGGCGCTGTGCAGCGCCACCCAATCCTCCGGCACGCGCCATTGGGGAAAACGGTGCATCAACTCGGCGGCGCCCAGCCGCTCGAACGCGGCGTCCGCGGCCGCCATGCCGCCCGCCGTTCGCTCCAAACTCGCGTTGCCTGCGCGGCCCAAGTCCAGCCCGCCGGTCAAGGTCAGCAATGAAATTCCGCTCAACCGCTCGAGATCACGCCACGCCGCCAGCGACGCCATCGCCAACCGCGCGTAATCGGCTTCGTCGTAGGCAAAGCGAAAGATTCGGCTGTGCCCGTGGCTGCTGCCCAAATCGTGCCCAACTTGAAATTGCTCCAAGACCAGCACCTTGCGTCCACGCCGCGCCAACTCGAGCGCCGCCGACGCCCCCGCGCCGCCCGCGCCAACCACGATGCAATCAAACTCGCGCTGCATGCTTTGAAATTCTACCCTCCAGCAACCCTGAGCGCCCCGAGGCTTTCCGAGCATCGCTCTCCCACCGCGAGCGTGCGCGTTCACCTTGACGGTCCCGCGAACTTTCTATACACTGCTCGCCGTTGTCCATTTTGGCGACCCGCGCTGGGGAATCGTCTAACGGCAGGACAACGGTCTTTGGATCCGTTAATCGTGGTTCGAATCCACGTTCCCCAGCCAGAGGAAAATGCGTGAGGGACGAGGTTCGCACGACGCCTCGTCCCTCGTGTGTTTCAGTTTCCGCAGCATTGGCGCAATTTTGGCGCAACGCGATTAATTAAGGACTCGAGTCGTGGTTCTGACGGGCGCGGTAGTCTCTGGCGATGGCATCGGCGTGCCCAGGAAAGTCTCGATGTCCATCGCCGCCGCGCGCCGCTGTTCCTCGAACAGGTGTGCATAGATCCGCAGGGTAAACGCCACATCTTTGTGTCCGAGCCGCTCCGAGACGACCTTCGCGTTGACCCCGCGCAAAATCAGGATACTGGCGTGGGTGTGACGCAAGCCGTGCAGCCCAATGTCGTTCACGTTCGTCCGACCGATCACCGCTTTGAGGAGGCGGTAGAGGTTGTTGTAATTCATCACACTCCCCAACTCGTTGGCGAAAACAAGATCGTGTTCCGAATAGGTGACCGCTGGAGTCAACCGCCGTTCACGCATCCGCAACGCGTCGGGGCTTGGCGCAGCCAACCGTTCGCGCTCACCTTGCTGCACGACCGCGTGCTGCCGGAGCGCAACCACAGTGTCTAACGGGATGGTCACCGTGCGGCGACTTGCCTTCGTTTTGACGGGTCCAAGATGCATCTTGCCTTGGATCGTGACCGCGTTTTGCTCCACACGAATCTGCGTGTTGTCGAAGTCAACGTCCTTCCACCGCAGCCCGAGCAATTCACACGGGCGCAGTCCGGTCATCACGGCAAGATGAAACAGTGCGTAGAGACGGTGTGAGGCGACCGCCTCGAGCACCAGAACGACCTCTTGGGCCGTCCAGTACCGCACTTCGCCCTCCTCATCGTGCGGGATGGCAGGTGGTTTGACACTGTGACACACATTAAATGGAATGATGCGCCAGCGGATGGCTTGATTGAGCGCCATCGAGAGCGTGGTCCTGGCTCGGCGGGCCGCTTTGGCGCTCGAGGCCGCTCGGATGGTTTGGAGCGCGGCTTCGACATCGAGGGGGGCGAGTTTCTCGAGCGCAATGCGGCCGAGCGTTGGAACGAGTTGTCGTCGAACAACCTGCTCGTACCTCGAGACGGTTTTCAGTCTGGTTCCGTCCGTGCGCTTGTGTTCGGTCCAGCGACTTAAGAAATCACCAACGGTCAATCGCTCGCTGCTCCAGATGACGCCGCTGTTGCGGGCAGTCTTTAACTCGTCCAGTTTGCGTCGAACTTCGTCGGCAGTTCGTCCACTCACCCAGCGCCGATCCAGTTTGCCGTCGAGTTTGTTGCCGACGATCAGCCCCGCACGATAGCCCACTACCTTCCCCGTGCTGTCGCGTCGCTTGAAGAAAGTTCCCTCTCCGTTACCGCGCTTTTTCATGACCACTCCGCTGGTTCAAACCCCCGAAGCGCTGAACACCGCTTCGGCTCGAGTGAACAACGAATTTTGAACGAGAAGCTTGTGAAAAAGATATGCTGTACACGTATCAGCTCAGCGTGTTCTGTTCAAAAACGCTTCGACGTGGGCGCGCGTAACCAAATAACGTCGCCCAACCCGCACGGAAGGAATGGTTCCGGCGCGCAGCAGCCCGAGGATGGTGTCTCTGCCCAAACCGGTCAGTTCACGCAATTGTTCGTTGCTGAGGGTCAAACGGCGCAAGGTGTCCTCGTTGCAACCAATGGGTTCGGTTTGCGTTGTGTTCGCCTGTTCTTGCACGGGTACACCTCCTGGAATGCCTGATTCAGACGATACGAAGCGATCCGGTTGGCATTCGGTTGGTGCTCATTGTTCGTTTGTGGAGAACGACTCCGAGCCAATGGCATCGAGCATTGGTGAATCGGCGTAGACGCTTTGGAAACGGGCGTGTTGCGCCGCCCACACCGCCATCGCTGCCTCTGCGCCCAACAAAATGCCAGCGGCGCGCACGTCGAGCGCCGCAATGGCATCAGCCAGGTGGCTGGTCGGATCGAGCAACTCGCGCTGCGACAGGGCGGCCGCCAACGCGCGCACATCCTCAAGCCGTCCGTCAGCGAACCAACTGCTGATCAGGTGCGCAGCGCGCTCGAGCAGATGCGTTTCAAAGCGTTCCCGCGTTGATTCCACCCAGCCTTCACCGTGCCCCTCGTCGTAGCCTTCGAGAAACGCCCCTTCGTATTCGCCCAGCATCCACACCCAATCGCTGCCACCCGCCTCGAGCGCACGGGTAAATTCCTCGAGGTCCCATTCCAGTCTGACGTGTTTTCCGTGCTCAAGGCGGAGTCGCATCGAACGCGTTCCTCCTTCGGACACGATGGCAATGAGGTCAGCGTTGATTTCGTTCTGGAATTCGATTCGGGCGTTTTTGACGCGGTTGCGCAACCGCTCTCCGCGCAACTCCAGGTATAGGGCAAGCCCGATCTCGGCGATGCTCGCCCCGTCTACACCCTTGGCGTACAGGTACGCCAGCAGTGGCAGGAGGTGGCGATTGCCAAGCGGCAGGGGGCGGTCGTCGAGCATCAGCCTTGGTTGGGCGGTGAAGGTTACCAGGCGCACGGCGAGCACGGCCGGGGCACCGGCTTCTGGCAGGCGAACGTGAACCAGCCGCAGCGCGGGATCACCCGAGCGTCGCATCCACGCATTCAGCCGCGGGCCATGGTCCATCCACAGCGCGAGCAGCGGGGTGTGTCCGTGCGTCTTCCACCAAGCAACGAGCCGCAGTGCATCGCGCCGAGCCGCCTCAAGGCGACCACACGCCAACAGCGCCTCCGCGCGCAACGCCCAAGCGAACGGGGTCTCCAGTGGCAATGGTTGACGATCCAATCCTTCAATGATCCGATTCAACGCGCTAACCAGTTCTAAGGGCTCTTCAGTGTTCAACTGCGCGGCAACCCGAGTCAGCGCAGCAATCGCTTCTAGATGCGGTCCAGCGAGTCCCGGCTCGAGCAACGTTGCAAGCTCGGTCGCTGCATCGTCCAATCCGGGGAGCTGGAGCATTGCGGCCAAAACGGTTGCGCGAGCAACACCCGCAAATCGCAGCGCAGGCACGTCACCGCTGGACGTGGTGGCTTGTTGAACGAGCTGGCGTGCCCGCTCCGCTTTGTCGTTGAGTTGGGCAACCCAGGCTGAATCCAGCAACCCTGTGGTCAGAATCTCGCGGTCATCAACCGTTGGTGCTTTGAACACGGTCTCGTCTTCAACGTCAAGTCCGAGACAAGCCAGACACAGTTGCGCTTTTGCCTCGAGCTGCCACGTCAACGCTGGCGATGAGGTCAATCGCTGCGCCCTCAAACACAGGTCATAGGCTTGCTTGAACCGCGCCAGATCAAACTCGAGTTGTGCCAAGTCGGTCAGGACGTTGACCAACGGTTCATGACCGCCTCCCGATTCGAGGTCATCAATCGCGCGTCGGTACTGCAAGCGTGCCTCGTTGAACTCTCCAAGCGCTTGATGCACTCGACCTCTGCGGTGATGGACGATGCCTGGATGACCGACCGCGTGGGCGGGAGCGCGTTGCGCCGCTTCGAGCCAACGTTTTGCCGCGACAGGACGCAATTCCCGCAACTCGAGGTCAATCAAATCAATGGACGCGCGGTGCGAACCGAGGCGTAGAGCGGTCAGCAAGTGGTGACGCGCGAGATGAATTGCTCCTTGTTGCGCATAGCTGATGCCGACGAGACGGTGAGCTTCGCCCGTCACCGATGCCTGTGTTGCCCAATTTTCGAACAGGGCGATGGCATCGCTGTAACGGTTGGCTTGAACCGCTTGCTCGAGGGCTGAGGTCAGCGCATCGCTTGGTTCGCCAGCCGTTGACCAGATCAGCTGGCTGAGCGCCGTGGCTGGGCCGGTTTCGCCCTCAATCAACAATCCGGGGATGATCTCCAAGGCTTGTTCGCGCGACAGCACCGCAATTTGATCGTCGGTTGTATCGTTTTGACGGGTTGCATCAGCTGCTCTTTTTTCGGTCACATCGGACCTCCTGCGCGCTCAGGGCAAACGGTCGCGCTCGGTTGGTCGGGTCAATGTATTCGCGGTGGGCGAGGTTGGCGGCGACACTTCGACACCACTTGCCCGACCCAACCCCAGATTTTGCCAAGAGCCCGTCGTTCTCATGACGTTGGCGGTCAATTGAACAGCAAACCCAAATACTCGCGTGCTGCACGAAATGGAGCAGAGTGTCGCGGAAGTGTCGCAGTGTTTTTGCGGAAACTCGTATAGCCTCTTGCGCAAGTCCAGAAGTGAGCCGACCGAAAGGACTCTATGCTCACGAGCGTCGAAGCAAAACTTCACACGGTGATGCCCGATTTCGCGATGCCCGCGCAGTATGAGCGTTGGCGCGAAACCTTTCTCGAGGCTGGGTACTCGCGCCATGAGTTGGCGCAGGCTCTGGAAGCCACAGGGGATCGGTTTGCACTTCTACGAGCCGCACAAATTCTGAGCACCGATCCTGCGCTGCGGTCCGAGGCGCACCGACTCGCAGGACAGTTGATGCAATCTTCAGACCTTGTGTTGCGGTGGTTTGGACGTTACCTGTCGGTGTTCCTCGTGGTTCGTGGCAGCTACAGCGATGACCTCGAGGCACCGATCCTCGCGCACGCCGCGATTCACACGCTGCACGACTTGCTGGTGCAACTCGAGCCTTATCCACACAATCCAGTCAGCTTAGAACTCGAGATGCGAATCCACTTTTCGCTCGCGGAAAGTTACAGCATCAGCGAAGAATTCGATGCGATGCGTCTGCATGCATCAAAACTCGTGACGTTAACGCCGAGCGTCGGGCTGAAGACGTTTGCGTTCAGTGGCAAGGTACTGCTCGCCCGCGCGTTGCTGTACCAAGGCGATTCGGTGGCAGCGCTCGGGCTTTTTCAACAGCTTTATCGGGCTGAAGAACACGCTGCGTTTGTGCGGCAAAGCGAAGTGGATCTCGCCACCGCGCTGTTCTGGAGCGGTGATTTTGTCGGTGCTTCGGTATTGTTGGAGCACCACGCGAAAGAAGTCGGTGGACCAACCACCGAGTTGAGTGAAATCGCCCACGGGTTGCGGACGATGACGTTGCGCCACGCGCCTCGAGACATTGATTTCAGCAAACTTCCCAACCCGTTCTCGATGATGGTTCAAGCCCACGTTGCCCTGCGCGATGCGCTGCAACACTCACCCGTTGACGAAGCACGAAGCGCCCTCTTTCGACAGGCTCGCAACAAAATCGCCTACATCGCTCACAACAAAGAAACTTGGTTTGCCAATTTCGAGCGCGCCTTCGCAACCCTGTGCTCGCTGCGTGCCGGGGATTACGGCGTCGCCATGCGCTCATTGCCCAACCCCGCGCGTCTAAGTTCACAACCGCTTTGGGTGGACCTGTTCACGCTGTTCGTGACCCTCGAAACTGCACTCAGGGTTCCCTTCGCGGGTGGCAAGCGAGGTTTTTATCAACACAGTGTCGCCGCGATTTTGCGCTGCCTGGGCGGTGTGCAACCGCTGGCGCTCGAACGTTTGACGCCAACGCTGCAACTGTTGACCCCATACGCCCTGGCTTTTGTTGCCGCGATTGGCGGTGTTGACGAAGTCGTGGTTGCGGCAGGAACGGTGTGCGTCGTCAACCTCCATACCCGTCCAGCGACTGTTTACGACAGCGTGGGTTTGCGTCCCATCCAAATTGCCGAAATGACCATCGAATCCTTTGGCATGAACCTCATCGGAAGTGCCCGAGCGGGTGGCGGTCAAGCCGAGGGATTGCGTTCGTGCTTGTACAAACCGTTTGGCGACGTCATGTATTGGTTCGACGCGGTGATGCCTTCGCGGTTGGTCGTGGGATTATTGGAAGCTGCCCAAACCGATACGCTCCCCGATTGGTTGCGGGAAGCATGCCGACGTGGGGCATTCGCGGTTGGACGCTCCTTTGGTTTGATGCCAGCGTTGCAAAAAGTTGTGACACCCGTCGTCCTGACGGCGCTCGAACTCGAGATCACGCGAGCGCTTTATGGAAACTCAGACGCCACCCGCGTCTGGCAAGCGGTGCAAATGAACGGAGGACAAGTATGAAAAGCATTGGTTTGTTCTTTCTCGTGGTGTTGGGTTTGGTCGTCAGCGGTTGCAACCAAACACCAATGCCCACAGCGAACGTGAGCCAGCAAGAGAGCAACCCGGTGAAAGTGTGCAACGCCAAAGTCACCACGCAGGCCGACGCAGTGCAACCCGGTTCAACCCTGCCGACCGATCCCCTCCCAGGCGAAAGCGGCGGGGGTGGCAAATGCTGAATGCAAGGCTCGGCGGACGGGCGGCGCTGCGGTTTGCAGCGGTCTGTGCGCTTGTGCTCTTGGCGCTGCAAGGATCTGCTGCACAGCGTTTGAATGGAACTCAGCTCTTCGATGCTGTTGGCGAAATTCTCGAGCAAAAGTACATCAATCCGCGCAGCGCAGATGTTCCGAGCGTGGTTGCTCGGTTTCGCGTTGAATTGCGACGGGTTTGCCCTCAACCCTCCGCGTGTTCGATCATCCAGGGACGCGTCGTCGTTCAGAACATGCTCGACTCTTTTGATGACGCGCATTTGGCGCTGTACAACGACCTCTACGTGCAACGGTCGTTGGTTGGAGATCCCAACGTTTCAGGGCGCTTCGGGATGTTCCTCGACGGCGAGGGAAACGGCTTGTCTGTCACCGATGTGTACCCCGAGTCCCCCGCGAACCGCGCTGGCATCGCTGTCGGTGACCGCGTCGTTTCGGTGCAGGGCAAGTCTGGCACGCCAAGCGCATTGCAGCGGTCGTTGCGTCAAGCTGAACTCGCATTTACGGAAACATCCATTGGCTTGGTGCGTGACGGTCAACCGCGCTCCGTCACCCTGCGCGCGACCTTCAACCGGACACTCGAGCCACAACTTGACCAAGTCCGGCGCGACACAATGCGCATCCGCATCTACGAGCTTGGGCAGTTTTACATTGACCAACTCACACACCGCTTGGTCGAACAAGTCAACACCGCAGGGGCCAAAAACTTGATTCTGGACTTGCGCTACAACGAAGGTGGCACGAGCGTTGCCAGCATGAAAATTGCCGCCGCCTTCACCGACCCGCCGCAACGCGCCCTCGTTGACAAAGCAGGCGGCAAATACCTGTACAGGTACGTCAATGGCGAAGTGGAATGGCGCAACGCCAGCGATGAATTCCAGCGAGGCGTGTTCGAGGGCAAAGTCGAGCGCCCCAGTCTGTTCAAAGGCAAACTTATCGTGCTGACCTCGCGCCGCACCTACAGCGCAGGCGAGCACCTTGCTTACATCTTGCAGCAAACGAAGCGAGCCGTCGTGATCGGTCAGGCAACGGCGGGTGGTTTGGACTCAAGTGCCACCACAACGAAGTTGAACGAGGGCGAAGATTTGCTGTACTACGGGGATCGGCGGTATGAGCAATTAAACGGCACCCGATTTCCAAGTCGCGTGATTCCCGACATATCGGCGAGTGCGACTGCGCAGGCATCGTCCACGATCAAGGACAACGTCATTGAAGCCGCACTCAAGCAATTCGACGCAATGCCCTAGGAAGCGCAGATCAGGTGTCAAACCGCACGGTGTGTTCTGCCAGTGTCCACAAAGCTTGGTTGAGCCGCACGTCCTCGCCGACGCTCGAGATGCGCCGGGTGCGGCGTCTCGAAACGTTTTGGCGTTGCCCGCCGCGCAACAGGTTCTCTTGCACAACGTTGAAGGTCGTCCACAGGTCCGTGGACTCGTCCGCGGTTCGCCGTGGCTCCAGCAACTGACGCGAGTCAATCGGGGCACGCTCTTGATAGCGTAAAACCAATGCGGCCGATGCAAATGCCTCACGTTCGGGTGGATTCAGTCGGGTGTGGCGCATCGTTTCGACGCTCCGAGCAATGTTTGGCAACGCAGCAATCACGCGGAAGCTTGCATCAATAATTTCGTCGGGCGCATTTTTGGTGTGGCGCACCCAAGCGTCTGTCACAGCGTTGCCAATCACCAGACCGTTCAAACACACGAGTCTGAACACCCCCGCCATCACGCGGAAACTCGAGCTGCCATCGTGGGAGTTGACGAGCACGACTTCCGGCAACCAGTCGCCGACTTGGACATCCAAGTGACTGCGGTGCCGAAAACGAATCATGTGTTTGGCGAACGGTGTGCGCTCATGTGCCACCCGCGCCGCACGCGCCTGTACTGGAACGAAACCAGCCCGACCCAAAGCGTGCACGATGACACTGGTTGGCACAAAACCGTAGCGCCCACTGACACGGACGCTCGGGTGCGTGGCGTAAACACTTGGCAGGGCAGACAGATCAATGGGTTGAACAATCATGGGCATTGCCTCCGTGGTGTTCCGAGGGCGAAGCGGAGCAAGTTTCTGTACAGCATTGGGTCACATCGGCGGCAGCACTTCGCCGTATGGATTGCCACCGAAAAGCTTGGCGAGTGGCACGAACTCGAGTTCATTCCCGCGCTTGTTGACTGCGCAAACCACGCACAGCGGCGTGCCAGATGTAATGTCCACACACTCGAGCAGTGCGAGGTCGCCGCGTTTGGCAGCGTCCAAGATGGTCTGAAAATTGGCGCGGTCTCCTTGTTGGATTGCCATTGACCAACTCCTTTCTTCGGGCAGGGGTGTCTCAACGCGGTCGGTGACGAAACTTCAGATGATGCAGCCTCGTCTGCCGACCGGTGCATCGGGTTCTTTGACAGGGAAGGAGGTTCACGGGCAACGCAGGTTTCACTGGCTAGAGGTGTCGCGGATGGCTGCGCGACGAAGCCCTCCTTTCACATCCCAGGTGCGCAACTTCGGTTCGCGCACCCATTCAGGGTGGTGCGAGGCGGGTTCGTCGCGTTTGGAGACAGGAGCCCCCATGCTTTCTGTTCAGCAATTCGTTTCACACCTTGACCGCAATGCACAACAGGCGTTGTTCACGAGCAAAGACGCGTTCCTCAAGTTTCTGCGCAGCCAGTACCAAGCGCACAACGCTCAAGCCGTTCAATTGCGGCGAGACCTCGAGTGCGCCGCACGAACCCACGCCAGCGGTGAACGCATCCGCGTCACTGCGCAACCCGAAGAACGCAGCGCTGCGCAGGCTGTTCTGTACGCAGTCATGCGCCTCGCGGACCGCTTGCGCACAGCTGTTCCCACAACGGTGAACAACAAACGCAGTGCGCCAACGGGCGACGCACCAAAGCGCTGGCGCACTGGCTACAGCGGCGCGGGCGGCTGGGTGACGCGCGACGACTTCTACCCCCGTTTTCCGTTGGTGGTGACCATCACCGCAGGTGGACGGGAGACCGCGCGCCTGAACGTGCGGACCGACAAACTCGGGGCGACCCTCGAGCAAGTCAAACGCGGTTGCGGCTACACCCGGCGTTACGTCGCGGCGGTGGCAGCCCAGGCGCTCCAAGGCGAACGGCTGGCATGGACGGTGTCGCATCCGCGTGCCGAAGCGCTAGCGCGACGGATGGTGCTCGAGGCGAGGAGTCTGGCGCGGCGTTGCCCACGGCTGACTGCGCCTCCGGTGTGCGATTGCGCGCCTGTGTTCGCGCAGTCGCAACCCGAAGCACTGCCGAGTCTCGAGGTAATCCCTGAAATGCTCGAGGTCAGCGAGACGGCGCACTTTGCCGCCTCGAGCCGCGAAACTGGATACGGACGTGCGCTGCTGGACGGTGAGGAAGTGGCGCGTGTGCGGTGCTGGTGCGCGGACGAGTCAGAACTGGAAGTGAATGCCGCCCGCGCCCTGATTCGCGGGGGCACGATTCGACGCGTGCAGAAACCTGGCGGCACACCCCCGTTGCGGCGCGACGAAGGTCGGGTGATCGAACTCTGCAACGGCGCTCCCGGACAACGCAGCGAACGCCTTTACGGACGCGGCACGCGAGACGGTGAGATCTGGTTGCGCGGCACGGCTGACCGCGAGGTGATGGCGCGGCACATGGGCGCACTTGTCAGGAAGCAGGCTCGAGCCGATGCCAATGCCGTGAACTGAGTTCCCGCGTCAAGCTGTGAACGCAACGTCAACACGTTGCGTTCACAGCGGGTTTATGCCTTGCGATCCGCCAAGACTTCAGCCACGTACTGATCCCAATCCTCGAACCGTTCTCCGTAACGGTTTACGAAACGAAGCGCTGTAACTTCGCTGCTTGCGCACTGGTCCTCAAGTGCATCGAGCCAAGGGCCGCCGTACCGTTCCCATTCGTGCTCAGCAACGACGAGGGCTGCCCCCAGTCTGGACATTCCCAAACGCCGCACCAATTCTGGAATGACCGCTCCTTGCATGCTTTTTGTTGTGTAAGGCGCGTGCTCGAGGACAGCGGTGACTTGCTCAAACAACTGGAAATCCCGTGTTTCCCGCAAAGCCTGCTCGAGTTCATTGGACATAGTTTTCTTTCGTCGCGCAGGCTTCTAATCTGCTGCGGCAAGCGTATCAGACACAACAACCGACACCGCCGAAAGATCGAACTCTTCTTCGGAGACCAGATCCAAATCACGCTCGAGTGCGTCCTCCACATCCCCGTCGTCGAACGCGTCGCCGTCGGTCTCGAGCTTGATGACTTGGCTCGAGTGCTCCGCAAAGCTCAACTCGGGCGGCGTGAACCCAGCCAGCTTGCCCTTGTGCTCGAGCAACTCCGCGATTAATCTCGCCTTCGGACGCTCGAGCAGAGCGGCTCCCACCTGCTCACCAAAAGCGTGAACGAGGTACGGGCGCAATTGCTGTTTGCGGAAGCCAATCGTTTTGAGGTACGGCTCCGTGACCTCGAGCGCCTCGCCGCCTTTGACCTCCAAATGGTCTGCGAGCGCGGCAATGAACGCGTCAACTTTGAGCGACCGCCTGCGCTCCCAGGTGTTGGCTTCGGTTGCCGCACTGAAATCTCCGATCATGGTGGCGACCAGAATGCGGTGCAGGTGCTCCAGATCAGCCTTGGGCAGGTTCAACAGCGCTTGAAAGGTTTGCAAGCGCGCCCCGGCGCTGCCGTGAACGCTACTCAACTCCAGTCCGCTCGAAGGGCTAAACCGCAAGTTGGGTATGCGCGAAGCGAACGACTCGAACGCTTCGAGGATGGCGCTGGACATGATCGCGTCCGTGTCACCCAAGGGTTTGATCCCAATGCGTACCTCGCGCTCACCCAGAAATCCCATGACCGCCAATGCCAAGGGCAGCTTCGGGTCGGCATTCTCGAGCAGTGCGTTTTGCAGCGCGGCGGTGCGCGTTCGGCGCGCGAGCGTGACGCCCGCTTCGCTGAATGCGATTTTCGGCGCTGCCGCCGTTTCGCTCGAGCCGTTGGATTGCCCCAGTGGAGCATTCGGATTCGTGCCGCGCTGATCTGCGAGGGTCGCGTTCGGCACGACGTTCACGATCACGTCCACCGACAGATCCGGGCGCACGTGAACGATGGCTCCCGCGCCTTCCGAAGCCCGCGCAACTTGGCTGAACTCCGACCACCACGTCCACTCGCCCGAGCGCAGTTCCACGAACGCGTATCCATCATTCTGCAAGCGCTTGACGTGCTCCTCCGCCCACTGACGCTGCAAGCGCTCAACGACATTGACACTGAGTAAACGCGTCCCATCAGGCGTGCCCCACAGGTCGCTCTCGAGCACGCCGCACGCCGCTTCGTATGCCTCAAGGGTGAAGCGCGCGTGGGCGAGTTTGAAATCGCCCGAAGTCATGCCTTGCCGCACGTACTCGGGCGACAAGCGCCACGACGCACCGCTGGCTGCCTCGAGGTACTGCCGTTGCGCCTCCAGCGAGCCGTATGAGAACGCGACGAGCGCCGCCCACGCCACGCCGCCCGTGCGGTACAGCGCTTTGGCTTCCTCGCAGACGCCGAAAGCAACTTTGATGCAGCGCCGAACCTCGGTCAGGGTGACTCCTGCGGCGTTGGCAATCGCGGACTCGCTCTGCTGCAAGCGCAGCCGCGCCCAGCCTTCGGCAACATCGAGTTGGTCCACCTCCTCGCGCTCTTCGTTCTCGGTCAGCGCTGCCAACCGTGCCTGCGAGTCGTTGAGGCGACGCACGATGCAAACCACGTCGTCATCTTCGGGCAGCCAGCCCTGGTGCATTGCGTACTCGATTGCCGCGTGACGGCGGTAGCCGAAGACCAACTCGAAGGCATCGCTGTCTTCGGTAAGGGGACGCACCGTGATGGGTTGCTGCAAGCCGCGCTGGGCGATGTTGTGCGCCAAGCGCGCAATGCCCGCTCGAGCCGTTCGCTTGCGCGGGTTGTGCGCGGGAAACACGCGGATTTTGGAGAACGGAACTTTGCGAAGCTGGTAGCCCCGCGCGGGCAACTCGAGGGTTTCAGTGCTTCCCTTTGGGAGTGAAGGCAAATCGGGCACATGCCACGGCACGTCGTCGAAGACGATGAACTCGCCGTCTGCCGCCGTCGCCGATTCAGGCTCGAGTGCAGCATCGTCGTCCTCGAGCCCGTCTGCGACCGCGTTCATGAATTCGCGCATCCGGTCCAAGTCCGGGAATTGGTACGTGTCCTCTGCCTGTTGCACCGCGCCGCTGGCGATCAAGACGTTGTGAACCTCGAGACCGACGGCGGCATCGTCAACGCCTTCAACGGTCAGCGCGAGGTGCTCTTCGTAAACGCCCGCGTCGAACAGCGCCTCGAGCACTTCTCGGCTGGCGGCTGCGACGGTCTGGTACACCGAAGGGATGTGGTCGTTCATGGACTTTCCTCCTGAATGGCGAACTCGTCGCTGTCCTGCACCAAGAACGGACGTGGTCGGGGCGGCGGATCGTGCAGATCAACCACGCATCGGTCGCCTGCGACGTGGAAATGGCGGAACAGTGCTGCCTCGGAGCCCATCAAACGCTCTTGCAGGTCGTACCCGTCAAACGTGTCACGCTCGAGGAGAGAGCCGTCCTCGGGATCGAAGGCCTCGAGCGCTCTGCCGCATAAATCTTTGACAGTGCAGCCGTGGATGGAGAAACAAATGAACGAGCCGCCTTCGTCGTCGTAGGCGGTTTCTGTGTCGAGCCAAACTTCAACGATGACAGGAACCTGTCCAGAATTGGCAAAGTAATCTTGTGCAAACCTCCTCACGACCTCAAAGGTTTCGTATTTGTCGTGCGCTTCAAGCCTTGCGCGAACCTCCGTCCAGTTCGCCTTGCGCGACATCAGCGTTCACCTCCTGGGTCCACATCGTTCGGCTCGCGGCTGTCCTCGAGCGTGCGCGAAAGTGCGAGTGCCTCGCGGTGCATCCACGGCTGGGCGATCAAGCGTCCGCTTGAATCCACGCCCGCCTCTGCAATGCCCTGGAGCCAGTCCTGAAAGGTCGGGATGCGTCCGCCCAGGTCTTCTTGGACGTGCTGCTCGCCAACCCAGCGCGTCGGCACGACCTTGCCGTTTGCCAGTGTGAGCGTGTCACCGAACATCCGCTCGAGCAAGAAGATGCCCGCGCTATGGTGCAGCAGTGCGCGGTGCTGCGGTCCGGGGTAGAGGGCTTTGCTCTGATCGAAAAACGCGTGAAGAGCGATGTAATCCTCCACGCTGCCGCCCCACTTGTGCACGCTCGAGCGCGCGTGGTGGTACGGGTGCGCCATGTTCACCTCCGTTGTTGTGTGTTTCCCGGCTTGGGACCGTGAAGCGCTTTACACCGATCCCGATGCTTTGAGGGCGCGCTGCGTCTCCTCGTCCAACTGCCACCAGCGCAACTCGAGCGCGAAGGCGTCGTCGAGCCGCGTAATCGTGCCGTAGTGAACGGCGATCTGGAAAAAGCCTTCCTCGGCACTGATGGATTCGAGGAGCGCGCACAACTCCGGCTCGAGCGCGTCACTGCACGGCTCTTCAATCAGCACGCCGCCTGTGTACGCCACCGTGATGTCCTCGAGCATCCATTCGTCGTGTTGCTCGAAATACGCGAAGCGCACCGCTGTGACACCCAATGCGCGCAGTTGCTCGAGGATTTGGGGATCCAAAACCTTGCTTGGCAAGTCTGTTGTCTGCATCGTTTCACCTCCTTTCTGCCCTCTTCGTGCCATGCGTGAGCGAGGGCTTGTCCAGACCGGGGTATGTCTGGACAAGCCTGAGCGAGCAAGCGTTCTAATCGGTCTGCGCGGTCACGGAAATGGGCTCGGCTGCCTCGAGGGCATGTTCTCTGAACCTGCGCTGTGCCCCACCCTCGAGTGCCCGCGCGAGCACGCACTTCACGCCGTCGTGCACGGAGAACTCGATCTCTTCAACCTCGAACGTGTGTGTGCTGCCGTCGTCCTCGAGCCGAAACCTCGAGCCTGCCCCAAGCGCAACATCGCCCGCCGTGACCAGGCAACACCGCCCATCGAGCAACGCCTGATCGCCGAATCCGTGGTCGTCGCGCAACGCTTCGCGGTAACGCTCGAGTTGACGCCCGAAGTTGTCGCGCAGGCGCAGATCGTTCGCCGTTGGCCCCTTCTTGCGCCTGCGCGCCTTGTGCCACGCCATCGTTTGGTGGTCCAGCGTTTCGATGTACAAGCGAAACTGCGCCATGCTGAGGGCGCGGCGTTGCGCCAAGCGTGCCGTTTCGATATCCGCACGCTTGCGTTCAATCTCGAGCCGCGCCGCGTCTGGGTCGTCGGACAACGCCGCCAGCAACTCGTCGTAGCCCAGCACCGCTGTGTTGCGCGCTCGGTCTTCGCTCGAGTGCCAAAGTTGCTGCTGCCAACCGCGTTTGCCGCGCATCGTGGCGTAGGTCAGCCCGTCGAAGCTTCCTCGAGCCAAAAGGATGTGGTTGCGTACCGTCGCCGCCTCATTGCCTTGGCGGTGTCCGCGCCCGACGCGTTGGTGAAAGGTTCCTGGGTCCCACGGAATGTCCAAGTGAACCAAATCCGTCGTGCCGACCTGCAAATCGAAGCCTTCGCCAATCGTGCCGGTGCTTCCCAGGATCACGCGCAGTTGACCGCTGTTGTACGCGTCCGCGATCTGCTGGCGCTTGGCTCCCTTGACGCGTTCCGCTGTGACAATGGCGATCCATTCACCCGGCACACCTGCGTAAACGAGGGCCTTCTTCAGCAACTCAAAAGTGTCCGGTCCCGAGCGTTTTCGCCTCGAGCCTGTTTCGTCTTCATCGCTGGCGTTGCCCACGTCCATAAAGCACACGACCTTGCCGCCGTCGCGGACGGCGTTCACCGCGATGCGCGCCGCCCGCTCGAAGCGGGGATTCGCGTCCAAGCCGCTTGAGTACAGGCTGGGCTCGAGGGTCAGGAGCCGCATCTGGGCGTAAACGCTGAACAGGTGAATGCCGTGGTCGCCGCGCGGGTCACGCAAGGCGACTTGCGCCGACTCGCGCAGTTGCGCGTAGATCGCCTGCTGTTGCGGGTTCAACTCGAAGACGTGTTCGATGGTCTCGAGGTCGGGGATTTCCAGGCCCACGTCGGCAGCGGTGCGGTGCAGGATGAAGCGCGCCATCAAGCCGCGCAGTTCGGTCAGGTTCTTGAAGCCGACCACGCCGGGAACGGCTTCCAGCGTTCCCGCTGCGTTCGGGTGCAGCACGGTCTCGATCTGACAGTAGCGCTCCACAAATTGCGCGGGTCCGAAGATGCCCAGCCGCGAGAACGTCTCGCCCGCCAGCGGTTTGAGGATATTGAACAACTCGAGCGGCGAGTTCTTCGTCGGTGTCGCGGTCAGAAACGTGACGTTGCGTCCACCGTTCGCTGTGTGCAAGCTCTGCACCTTGAACAGTGTGTCCAGAGCGCGGTCACTCTCCAAACTCGCGCCCATGAACTTCGGTTTGCGCCCAAAGTACGTTGGTGCGGCGTAGAGGTTCTTCAAGCTGCCCGCCTCGTCCACGACCAGCGCATCCAATCCCAAATCCTCGAAGTGAATCTGTCGCAAAGCGTTGCCCTGCGAAACCCGCGAGGCGAGCGAGGTTTGGCGCTCTGCCAGCGTCAACGTCTGGGCTCGAGCGGTCGGCTTGCCTTCGTCCTCGTCAGCGTCCACGCAGTCCACCGCGAGCAACGAGGCTTCTCGAGCGACGAACGCCCGCAGCGTTTCGGGGCGCAGACGCAAGCGCCGAAACCAATCCCTCGAGATCAGCAGCAAATCGAACGCGCCCAACGCGAACGCGTGCAGTTTCTCCAGAACTGTGCTTTCATCATCCTCGAGCGGCACGCTGTCCTCGCGGGTGCTGAGCCCGACCGTGACCACCCGGCGAAACGGCACGGCCCGAGCCAATGTGCGCGTCCAGTTGACCAAGAGTCCTTTGGGTACGACGATTCCAGCGCGGGAGGCACGCGCCGACTCGAGCAGGGATTCGGTAATCGCCGCCCCGACGAGCGTCTTGCCCAGTCCCGTGTCAAAGGCGATCAACGCGTTTGGGCGTGCGCCCGTGAAACGCACGCCATGGTTTTGATAGCCGTGCGGGGTTGGCTGCGACCAGCCACTCAACGCCAGCGGACGCGTGTCGTCCTCGCCCGTGTGAAAGCTGTTGAGCAGCGCGTTGTAGCGGTCCTCGAGCAGCGTCCTTCGCTCGAGGTCGCCCGCGACGAAGTGCAAGAACCGCAAGCCCAACGCCCGTTCGTGCTGCTGCGCCTGTTCGATGCGCGCCTTGCGCGCGGCGGCGTACTGCTCGCTCGTCATCGTTTTGGCGTCGGTCACCATCTTCGCGGTGTGCTCGAGGTTGAAAAAGCGCGCCAGCATCTTCGCGTCCTCGTCCGCCTGTCCGCGACCGACTCGGGCATCGCGCAACCGCTCGGCATCAACCACAACCGTGACGCGCCCGTTGGTTTCGTTGCGTTCGTACTCGAGGTACGGGTAGGTCTCCTCGAGCCAGGCGCGCACGACCTCGGTGGGAATCCAGCCCTCGGTTCCGGCAAACCCGATCTCCTCGAGCGTGCGGCGCGGTTTCAACGCTTCGAGTTGTGCAGCTTGAAGCAGCAGCTTTTGACGGGTCTCGAAGTCACCCTCGAGTTCCGCCTGTGCCCGCGACAGCGCCGCCTTCTCGAGCACATCGCCCACGGCATAGCGCGCGGTTGCGGTGAAGCGACCTTCCGGGGTCAACATCCATACGTCCGACTCGAGCAACGCGGCACGCGCCGCCTCGCGCGTGCCGCCCTCCCAGACCTCAAGCAGGGCTTCGACGGTCAACCGCTGTTGCAGATCGAGGCGCTCGCACAGCATTTCCAAATCTGAACTGCGCTCGAGCACCTGGTTTCGTGGCTCGAGCAGAAACGGTGCGATTGCGCCGTCGGCGCGCACCGCACCGAGCAGTCGGTACAGCGCAGGTTTGACCTTGGCAGCCGTCGTCAGTAGCAACCCCGCGTGGGGATTGCCGTGCGCTTGCAGGTGACGGTGCAGTGCCCCGAGCGCGGCGACGCGCAGCGCTTCAGCGGCTTCTCGATCACCCGCGCGAAGCGCACAGAGTTTGTCGGCAACCCCGAGCCCACTTTCCACGGCGGGATGGAGTGCTGCTTTCGAGACTTGCCACCCGCGCGTCCAACGTCCACCCTCGAGCGCAAAACGAAACACCTGCCCGCCCGCCCGCTCGAGCCCGTCTCGGTGCGGGTAGCCGGTCGCTCGAGCAGCCTTCCACGCCTGTTCGAGTGCGCTGCGAACGTCCACGTTTGTGGCGCTCGCCAACTCGCTGAATCCCGGACTGGATTCGAGCGTTTTCAGCAAGCGCCCCAGCGAAGCTGCGCCAACGGGGGATTCGAGCGGTGCCGCGTTTCCCATTCGCTCGAGGGTTGCGTCATCCAATATGCCTTCGCAGACGCGTCCACCCCAACGCGGGTCAGCCACCATCGTTCCCAGCACGCACTCAGGTCTTGAGTCATGAAACTGTCCCCTGAGAAAGTCTCGAGCCGCCGCATCTACGACGCCCGCACTTGCCAACACGCGCGGTCCGAAACGAGCGACTAATTCCGCGAGCGTGTCACCCACCACCCACGGACGCTTCTCAAGCACAACCACGTCCGTCGCCGCCCGTGCCCCCGCAACCTCGAAGGTGCTGATTGGCAACCGCAGCAGGGTGCGCAGACGGGTTCGAGCGAGCACGTAACTGCGAAACCCGAGGTGTTTTGCTGCATCCTGCAAACCGCTGGGCAGCACGAACGCCAGCACACCGCCGTCGCGCAACCGATCCAATGCAGCGTCCACGAAGTACGGCGCGTAACTTGTCCACCGCGGTTTGGCTTCGAGCCCGTTCATCCCTCGAGGTCCGAACGGCGGATTGCCCACGATCAAATCGAACTCAAGTTCCGCGCTGTGGTGGCAGTCCGCTTCAAAACTGCTGGCGCGCACCGTGGCGTTCGGGTGCAGCAGCCGATTAATCCGTACCGCGTCCGGGTTCAGTTCTACAGCAGTGAAGGTGAATGGGTCAGGCGCAGTCTCGAGAAACACGCCCGTCCCGGCGGACGGTTCGAGGGCGATTCCACCGTTCACGCCAACGCGTGCCAGCAAATTCCAAATGGCTCGAGCCACCCCGACTGGCGTGTGGTACTCGTTCAAGAGTCCGAGCGTGTTGCCTTCCGGGTCGTTGCTGGATGCATTCGTCCCACCCAAACCGCTGTACATCAGCAGCGTGCGGCGCTCATCGCTCGAGGGTTCGCGCCCTTCTGCCTCGAGCAGCTTGGCGAGTTCAACTGAGGCGGCGTTAGCGGCTTCGCGCGCCCTTGCCCCCTGTTTTTTCTGAGGCTCGAGAGCGTTGGGAAATCCTTCCACGACGGCAGCGCCGCCATGCATCCGAATCGCGGTCAAACGTCTCACCCCCACTGGTTGAAAGCGCTCAACGTGTGTTGAGCGCCAAGGGCACTGGGCGAATGTCTAAGACACGAAATGCAAAGTGCTCGGTCACGCCATCCACACGTTCTGGCGCAAGGCTCGCGTTGCCGCGTTGACTCTCGAGGGCGAAATCGAGGTTGAACAGCAACTCTTCGAGCGCGGGTTGATCGAACGCGCCCTCGTGCAAGATCAGCAATTCTAGGGCGAGCGTGACTTGCGTCAGTTGCTCTTCCGCCCCCACAGCACGTTCGATCAACGCTACGCGCAGCGGAAAGTCATCGGTGATTCTCGTAGTCTCGAGCGCCGTGCCTCGAGCCCAGCGAACGGAGAACCACAGGGCATTCTTCGCCACGCACAGCAATGTTTCATCGGACGGTTGCGCGCCCAGCTTTAAACCCGAGGGACGTTCGGCGTACAGCCCAGTTTTGATGTCCGAATTCCCTTCTCGCACCAGAAGCACTGCATCAACGCGAAACCCTTGCATCTCGAGCTTCGGCTCTGGACTTGCCGCGAACCACGCCCGCGCAAGATGCACGCAACGCGTCAACGCTTCATTCACTTGCAACTCGAGGTACATCACACCGGATTCGTCTCGAGGTTCGAGCGCCTGAATCCACACCATCGCGCTCACCGCCGTTTCGGGGCGGACGAGGGTGAACGCTTGGGCGGCACACGCCTCGAGCGTCGAATGGTTTGCGGGCGAACGCGTTGCGACGGACGCCTTGAAATGCCCTCCTGAATGCGTTGATTGGCGTGCGTTGAAACTGGCTGGTTGTCTGACCTAATGCTCGAGTTGGCATCGTGCATGAACGCCTCCTTTCACGATTGGGGATCGTGCGAGGCGCGAAGAAGGTCAAGGCTGGGGTGTGCCTTGACCTTCGCAGCAACGAGTGCGCTCGAGATTCAGGGTGCTCAGGGTCGCTTCGAGTGCCGCGACCCGTCGCTCGAGCGCGACAACGCCAAGGCTGACCCGGTTCGCCTCGAGCAGCCCAAGCGCATCTTGTGCCCGCCCGAGTTGTCCGACGGCTTTCAGTGCAGTGGGTTTGGAGAGCCCGCGCTCAGCCGCAACGACCCGAGCCAGTGCAATCGTCTCAAGTTGCACGGCCGTTACCGTCCGTGCGCCCCGCGCGTCGCGCAGTATCGGTTGTTTCAACTCGAGGGCGCGCACCCAGGCTCGAGCCTCGTCAAAGGGACAAACGAGCAGCAGCGCCAATTGGTTCAGGGTGTAGTTCACCCCTCGAGCTTGCTTGCCGACTGTGTTGCGGGTGGGCAGGCGTTCCAACAGATGAATCAGCACAAGGCTGTCTTCAACATGACTCCGCGCACATTGCCGCTGGTACAACTCGAGGTGCAACAGACGTGAAACCTGCGCGACTGTTCAAGTCGCTCGAGAAAGTGCGGGTTACTGTCAAACACGCAACACCGCTCGAGTGCGGAAGTGCTGGTGACCTGTTGTTGTACTGGGGATGTTGGCGCATTTGCGCTGGACAGTGGGGCACGAAGTTTTCCACTCGGCATCAACGGCTCGAAAAACGTGCGACCAGCCACGCCCCACCCACGCCTCCGAGCAGTAATCCAGCAATACCCGCAAATTGGAACCCGATGACTGCGCCAGCTCCGATCCCAAATGCCGTCCAGCCGAAACCGGTCACCGCACCTCGGGCGCTCGAGAAGGGCTTCCGACGTTCTTCGAGCCACGGGATTTCCGTGGGCATCCGTTGCCCGCGCCGCTCGAGGTTATGCGCAGCGACAGGGTTTTGCTCGAGCGGATTCCAACTGCGCTCGCCGTAAGCGCGGTCAGCGACCAAGTCTTCGTTCAATTCGTCCGCTGGGTGCTTGTCCATCGGCGACCTCCGCGTGGGGCCGACATGATGCGCTTCACCGCGGCTCGAGTCAAGCGACTTGAGCGATCAGTGCGATGACCGCGAGGTGTGCTGGGTAGAACGCGTAAGCGGCGTGCTGCATCCAAGGTTTCGCTCGAGGGCTCGGGCTTGTTGGAAGTCTCGAGGCGAGTGCCCACAGCACCACGGCGACCATCGGCATAATCCACGGCGTGGTGAACCCGACAATGCCGAATGCCAGCACAAACGCCACCAGCCAATCCCACCATGCGCCGCGTCGCATCAGCGCGGCGTACACAGGCATTGCCAGCATGCCCGCCCAACCGAATTCGAGAAATGGCAGGCTCGAGGCGAGCGTGAGTGTTATACCGCAGCGTAGCCATGCGTGAACACCTCGAGCCTTTAATGTCTGGAGCAGCCACCACATGGCGATGTTTGCGGCAAGAGTGAACAACACGTTTAGTTGCGGAACGTGAAAGCAAAACCAGTAGAACGGCTGTGCGATCACGCCGTACAGGAGCAGTCTCGAGATGTACCGCTGTGGGTTGGCGTGGTGGTGCTCGAGATTGTGGGCGGCGATCAGCGCAAAGATTGGGAAGACGAGCCTCGAGAACCAGTACAGCCACTCGAGTGGACGGCCGAAAAACACGAAGTGAACGTGATCGGCGCACATTAGGGCAAGCGCACCCAGTTTCAGCATTGAACGCGCACTCTCATTTGGGCCGCGCAATGGAAACGCCTGCACGACCCTACTGTCTTGACCGACCCAACTTTTAGAAGTCAGATCCGTTGCTTGTGGTTCAACGCCGCGAACCGTAATGCCTTGGTAATTCACGCTTGACACACTCCGGGCATCAACGAGGGCAGGAATCCGCGTTGTCCTCGACTCAGAAGGAGTCCGCATGAAACTCGTCGTCATCGGCGGCGTGGCGGGCGGCCCCAGTGCCACCGCCAAAGCCAAACGCGTCAACCCTGACTTGGAAGTCGTCGCCTTTGAAAAGGGCGGGTTCATCAGTTACGCCGCGTGCGGCTTGCCGTACGTGGTCTCGGGCGACATCCCCAGTTTGGACGCGCTCGTTGCGCGCACGCCCAAGCAGTTCGCGGATCAGGGCATCACCATCAAACCGCGTCACGAGGTGCTGAACGTGGATTATGCCAATCGGCAGGTGCGCGTGTTCAATCACCTCGGGCACACGGAGTTCACCGAGTCCTTCGACCGCCTGCTGATCGCCACGGGTGCGACGCCAACCCACCCGAACCTTCCCGGTTTGGCGCTGGGCAACATTTTCACGTTGCGCTCGATGGAAGACGGACGGGCAATTCTCGAGGCGGTGAACGCCCTCCCGAGCGGTGCGCGGGCGGTTGTCGTGGGCGGCGGGTACATCGGCTTGGAAATGGCGGAAGCCTTTGTCAAGCGCGGGCTGCGCGTCACCGTCGTCGAACAACTGCCGCGTTTGCTGGGCAACGTGGACCGTGAAATCGCGGACATCGCCAAAAACGAACTCGAGCGGCACGGTGTCGAAGTGCTGTTGGAGTCCAGGGTGACGGGGTTCAGCGGTGACGGGCGCGTGGAGAAAGTGCTCACGACGCACGGCGAACTCGAGGCAAGCCTTGTGCTGCTCGCGCTCGGCGTGCACCCAAACTCCAAGCTCGCCGCGAGCTTCGGCGTGGACACCCTGCCGACGGGCGCGATTGCCGTGAACGACCGCCTCGAGACGAACCTCGAAGGCGTCTACGCGGTCGGTGATGTCGTCGAAGTGCATCATCTTGTTTCGGGGCGACACGCCTACATCCCGCTCGGCGACACCGCCAACAAGCAGGGTCGCGTCGCGGGCGTGAACATCGGCGGGGGCAGCGCGCACTTTCCCGGCGTGGTCGGCACCGCGGTGTCCAAAGTGTTCGACTTGGGGTTCGCCGTGACCGGGTTGACCGAACTGGACGCGGTGTACATGGGGCTCGAGGCGCGGTCCACGCTGATTCAAGCGCCCGATGTCGCGTCGTATTACCCAGGCGCGACCCCGCTCTCGGTCAAGCTCGTTTACGAACCCTCGAGTGGACGCTTGTTGGGGGCACAAATGGCTGGGCGCGTCGGCGCGGTCAAACGCATTGACGTGATCGCGGCGCTGCTGCACCGGCGCGGCACGCTCGAGGAACTGAGCGACTTGGATCTGGCGTATGCACCGCCGTTCTCCGCCGTTTGGGACCCGCTGCTGATCGCGGCGAACCAGGCGCTCTCGTCGTGAGCCAATGTCCTAAGCACAGCAATGTGGTCTCGAGGCTCGTTTCAGAGGTCAGTCAGCATGTCCGATGACACGGGTAATTGAAACCACCCTTGCCCGCGAGTACACTCGAACCGAAATCGCCATCACGCCCCATTGCCCGTCGCCTGCGCGCCTGAACGCCCTTGAAGGAGTCCAAATGCACCCCTTAGATTTTCTTTGGTTCTGCACCCTGCAACACGACGGTGAGTTCCTCGGCACGAAAGAACTGCCGCCGCGCAGACCGACGCTCGAGAGCATTGCAAACTTGATTGACACGGCAGGCGAGATGGGCTTCAGCAGTTTGCTCACGGCAACGAACTACCACAGTTACCACGAGAACTTCACCGTCTCCGCCGCTGCCTTGGCCCGCTCGAGCCAAGCCGGGTTGCTCGTCGCTGTGCGCACCGGCATGTTCGACGCGGCGATGTACGCCAAGATGGCCGCAACGCTCGCCAACCTCTTTCCCGGACGCGTCCGCATCAACATCGTCACCGGCAGCAGCACCGCGGAAAACGCGATGTATGGCGACCACGCGCCGCACGAACACCGCTACGAGCGCACGCACGAGTTCATGAAACTGCTGCGCCTGTTCTGGACGCACGAGGGTCCGATCAATTACCAAGGCAAGCACTACAAGTATTCAGGCAGCGTGCTCGAGCCCAAGCCGTCACAGCCGATCCCGCTGTACTTCGGCGGCGCGTCCGAAGAGGCAATGCGGATCGCGGCGGAACTCGCGGACGTGTACCTGATCTGGGGCGAACCGATGGCAATGGTCGAAGCCCGCATCGCGCGCATGAACCAACTCACCAAGCAGTTCGGGCGCAAGGTCAAGTACGGGCTGCGCACGCACGTCGTAGTCCGTGAAACCGAAAGTGAAGCGGTGGCAGCCGCCAACCGCATGATCTCGAGGATTGACCCGCAGGTGCGCGAGAACTTCATCAAAAGCTACGCGAAACTCGACAGCACCGGACAGACCAGCCAGGTGCGCATCCTTCAACATGCGCTCGAGTCCGGCGATTTGTTCGTGGAACCGCACCTCTGGGCGGGCGTGGGCATGGCCCGCAGTGGGGTCGGCGTGGCGATTGTCGGCGATCCGCAGCAGGTTGCCGCAAAGATTCAAAGCTACGTGGACGCGGGCATCAGCACCTTCATCTTCAGCGGCTATCCGCATTTGGACGAGTGCCGCCGCTTTGGAGAATTGGTCATGCCGCTCGTCAACGGTGAGGTCAAGGTCGCCAACGCTGAGCGCAGCCTGTACGAGGTCGGCGTCGCACCGACGATTTGAATGAGTGGCTGTACGCCTTCTTCAGTTGCTCGAGATGCTTCAAACAAACTCGTCTGCTGTATCAATGACGGCAATCCATCCTGGACGGAAATCGAAGTTCGAATTGAAGAGTTCGGAGGAATTCTCTTGCCGGTTGTCTTCAATTCCGACCCGTAGATTTTCAAGACTGCGCGGAAGCCTTTCATAGAAATTGTTGGTCCCAAAAAGGAAGTCGAACAGCAGACTTGGAAATTTGCTTTGACACCTGCAATCAATAAGGCATCGCCAAGGCAGCGCATACGGCAGACTGTGAATCGTTGAGAAATTTCTGAAGTTTGAATTTGCGATTGCAAAATCGATTACTTGAATTGGCACCACAGAGCAACCCAACTGCTCCCGATCCTCGGGCATGCCACATGACCAATTGCATAAGCCTTTTGAATAATTGTATAGACAATACAAAGGAAGTGCTCCATTCGCTGAGGAATAGGCTCTCAAAATATCTATTTGAAGTTTGCCCGACTTGCCTATCCTGTGATCCAGCTTTCTGTATTTGGACGTGCTGGCCTGAATTTTCTTTGCCTGCACTGCGTACCGTCTCCAACCCTTAAAATTGTCTCCAACCCACAGCTCGAAATCGCACCCTTTGCGAGACTCGTCTGCTCTGGTGTCCTGGACGAAAACTTGTCTCGATGGAAATGAATCCAGAGCAACCAGATTCACCGACGTAATCGCGTCTTCCCCATACTGAATTCTTCGAGCGTGGGCATTGGCAATGGTGTGCCACGTAACTCGAGCGATGTATTCAAAAAGCTCCTGAGGGCTCATATCGATGTGCGCGATTTTATCGTTGCAACTCGAACCTGCCCATCACAGCCACCGGTAACGCCCTGGTAACTCGAGCTTGACACACTCGTCCCACAACCTCGAGCGCCGCGCATCACGTCGCTCTCGAGCCGGAGGTGTCACATGAAGCGCAAACGCGCAATGGTGGAGGGCAGCGAGGCGGTGGCGGCGGTCGCGTTCAAAGCCAGCGAGGTCATCGCCATCTACCCGATCACGCCCTCGAGCGGCATGGGGGAACTGGCGGACCAATGGGCGTCGGAGGGGCGCAAGAACCTGTGGGGCAGCGTGCCGCTGGTTGCAGAAATGCAGTCGGAGGGCGGTGCGGCGGGCGCGCTGCACGGCGCGTTGCAAACCGGGTCGCTGTGCACGACGTTCACCGCCAGCCAGGGCTTGTTGCTGATGATCCCGAACATGTACAAGATCGCCGGGGAGTTGACGCCGACGGTGTTTCACATCGCCGCGCGCAGCTTGGCGACGCAAGGCTTGAGCATCTTCGGCGACCACAGCGATGTCATGGCGGCCAGAGCCACCGGCTGGGCAATCTTGATGGGCGGCAGTGTGCAAGAAGCGCAGGATTTGGCGCTCGTGGCGCACGCCGCGACGCTCGAGGCTCGCATTCCGTTCATGCACGTCTTGGACGGGTTTCGCACGACGCACGAGATCAACAAGATTGACCTGCTGGAAGAATCCGACATCCGCGCGATGCTGGATGACCACCTCGTGCGTCAGCACCGCGCCAGGGGCTTGACACCGGACCGCCCAATGATTCGCGGCACGGCGCAGAACCCGGACGTGTACTTTCAAGCGCGGGAAACGGTCAATCCGTTTTACAAAGCCGTGCCGAGCATCGTGCAGCGCGCGATGGAGAGCCTGGCGGCGTTGACGGGTCGGCACTACCACCTGTTTGATTACGTCGGCGCGCCCGACGCGGAGCGCGTCGTCGTGGCGATGGGTTCGGCGGGCGAGACCCTCGAGGAAACCGTGAAGGCGCTGGTCGCTCAGGGGGAGAAGGTTGGCGCGGTGCGCGTGCGGTTGTTCAGACCGTTCTCCGTGGAGCACTTCGTTCAAGCGCTGCCGCCGACCGTGCAGCGCATTGCCGTGCTCGACCGCACGAAGGAACCCGGCGGCGCGGGCGAGCCGCTCTACCAGGATATCGTCACGGCGGTGATGGAGCGGATGCGCAACTTCTACGCGATGCCGCAAGTCGTTGGCGGGCGCTACGGCTTGTCCAGCAAAGAGTTCACGCCCGCGATGGCATACGCCGTTTTCGAGGAGTTGGCCAAACCCGACCCAAAGAACCACTTCACCGTCGGCATCGTGGACAATGTCAGCCACAGTTCGCTCGAGGTGGACTCGAGCTTTTCTCTCGAGCCTGCCGATGGTGTGCGCGCCGTGTTTTACGGCTTGGGCAGCGACGGTACGGTCGGCGCGAACAAGAACTCGGTCAAGATCATCGGTGAACAAACCGACTTGAACGCGCAGGGCTACTTCGTGTACGACTCCAAAAAGTCCGGCTCGAGGACCGTGTCGCACCTGCGTTTCGGCGCGCAGTCGATTCGCGCGCCGTACCTGATCGAACGCGCGAACTTCGTCGCGGTGCACCAGTGGAGTTTCCTGGAGCGCGTGGACGTGTTGCAGGTCGCCGAGCCAGGGGCGACGCTGCTGTTGAACAGCCCGTTCGCGGCGGAAGCGCTGTGGAACGAACTGCCGTTGCCGGTGCAACAATCCATTCTCGAGAAGCAACTGAAGGTTTACGCCATTGATGGGGACCGCGTGGCGCTCGAGGCGGGCATGGGCAACCGCGTGAACACGGTCATGCAAACTTGCTTCTTCGCCTTGTCCGGCGTGCTGCCGAAAGACGAGGCGATTCGGCAAATCAAGGCGGCGATTCAAAAAACCTACGGCAAGCGCGGCGCAGCGGTCGTGCAGAAAAATTACGACGCGGTGGACAGTGCCCTCGCACACCTGCATGAAGTCCAGATTCCGCTCGAGACCTCGAGCTTGAAGCCCTTGCTCCCGAGCGTCACCGACGACGCGCCGCTGTTCGTGCAGCACGTCCTGGGTGAGATGATCGCGGGGCGCGGCGACGCCCTGCCGGTGAGTGCGCTGCCCGTGGACGGCACGTACCCGAGCGGTTCCGCGCGCTTTGAGAAGCGCTGCATCGCGGACGAGGTTCCGGTTTGGGAGCCCGATCTCTGCATTCAGTGTGGCAAGTGCGTTTTGGTGTGTCCGCACGCGGTCATCCGCGCCAAGGTCTACGAACCCCTGCAACTCGAGGCTGCGCCCGAGAGTTTCAAGAGTGCCCCGGCGATGTGGAAGGAGTTCCCCGAGCGGCGCTACACGCTGCAAGTCTCCGCCGAGGACTGCACGGGTTGCCGCCTGTGCGTCGAAGCCTGCCCGGCGAAGGACAAAACCCAAGCCGCGCGCAAGGCTATCAACATGGCCCCCATCGGCGCGTTGCTCGAGCCGGAACGCCGCAACTGGAAGTTCTTCTTGCAGCTCCCAGAAATCCTCGAGCAAACCCAGCCGCTCGCCTTTTCCAACGTCAAAAACGTGCAACTCTTGGAGCCGCTGTTCGAGTTCTCCGGCGCGTGCGCGGGCTGCGGCGAAACGCCGTACCTGAAACTCGTTTCGCAACTCTATGGGGACCGCGCGGTGATCGCCAACGCCACGGGCTGCTCGAGCATCTACGGCGGCAACCTGCCGACGACGCCGTGGTCGTTCAACCGGCGTGGGCGCGGACCGGCGTGGAGCAACTCGCTGTTTGAAGACAACGCCGAGTACGGCTTGGGGATGCGCTTCACGCTGGACCAGCGCTGCGGGTACGCCAAGGACTTGTTGATGCGCTTGCGCGCGGACCTCGGCGCGGAACTGGTGCTGGAACTCCTTGATGCCCAACAGGATTCGCTCGCGGGCATCGAAGCGCAACGCGCTCGGGTTGAAGCGCTCAAAACCCGATTGGAGGCGCTGCCCCCCTCGAGCGACGCCCGCGCGCAGGTGCAGGACCTGCTCAGCGTGGCGGACGCGCTCGTGGACAAAAGTGTGTGGATCGTCGGCGGCGACGGCTGGGCGTACGACATCGGCTACGGTGGTCTGGACCACGTGCTGGCCAGCGGTGCGAACGTCAACATCCTGGTGCTGGACACCGAAGTCTATTCCAACACGGGCGGGCAGGCGTCCAAGAGCACGCCGCTCGGCGCGGTGGCGAAGTTCGCCTCGGGCGGCAAAGCGCGTCCGCGCAAGAACCTCGCGCAACTCGCGATGGACTACGGCAACGTGTACGTCGCCCAGATCGCCATGGGCGGCAGCGATGCCCAAACGGTCAAGGCAATCCAAGAAGCCGAAAGTTACTCCGGCACGTCGCTCGTCGTCGCCTACAGCCACTGCATCGCGCACGGCATTGACATGACCAAAGGCATGAACCAGCAGCGGCTCGCGGTGCTCAGCGGGCACTGGCCGCTGTACCGCTTCGATCCGCGCTTGGATCACCCACTGCAACTGGACAGCAAAGCCCCGAGCATTCTGTTGCGCCAGTACCGCGAGAACGAAACCCGTTTCCGCGTGCTGATGCACAGCCAGCCCGAAGCCGCCGAAGCGTTCCTGCTCGAGGCGCAAAACGCGGTCAACGCCCGTTGGCGCACCCTCGAGCGCTTGGCGGACGTGAACCACCCCCTCGAGCCGTCCGTTGCGGCGGACGACTGAACCCAAAGGAGACCCCATGAGCAGCACCGACCTTCGCACCACGTACCTGGGTTTGAACCTCGAGCATCCGGTCGTGCCGTCCGCCTCGCCGCTGTCCAAGAACGTGGACGCGATCCTGCAACTCGAGGATGCGGGCGCGAGCGCCGTTGTGATGTACTCCTTGTTCGAGGAGCAGATCAGCTTGGAGGGGCAAGCGCTGGATTTCTTCTTGAACCACGGCGCGGAGTCCTTCCCCGAAGCGCTCTCCTACCTGCCGGACTTGCAGCATTACAACGTCTCGCCCGACGCGTACCTGGAACTGATTGCGCGCGCCAAACGCGCCACACGCATCCCGATCATCGCCAGCTTGAACGGCGTGACCACGGGCGGCTGGATCGAGCACGCCCGATTGATCGAACAAGCCGGGGCGGACGCGTTGGAACTGAACGTCTACACGCTGCCCGGAGACTTGAACCTGAGCGGCGCGGACGTGGAAGCGCACCTGCTCGAGGTCGTGCGCGAGGTGCGCGCCAACGTCAACCTGCCCCTGGCGGTGAAGATTGCGCCGTTTTACAGCGCCCTGCCGAACCTGGCGATGCAGCTGTCGATGGCGGGCGCGGACGCCCTGGTGCTGTTCAACCGCTTCTACCAGCCCGACATTGACCTGGAAACCCTGGAGGCGACCCCGGCGTTGAAACTCAGCACCTCGGATGAGTTGCGCCTGCGCCTGCGCTGGCTGGCGATGCTGAGCGGGCGCGTGCCGCTGGATTTGGCGGTCACGGGCGGCGTGCACACGTACCTGGACGCGATCAAAGGCTTGTTCTGCGGCGCGCGGGTGACGATGGTCGCCTCGGAGTTGCTGCAACGAGGCTTGCCGCGCCTGCGCCAGATCGTCACGGGCATGTCGGACTGGCTCGAGGTGCACGGGTACGCGCAATTGGAACCGAGCATCGGCAGCCTCAGCCACCGCCACCTGACCGACCCGAGCGCGTACGAGCGCGCCAATTACCTCAAGGTGCTCGATTCGTGGGGGATGCCTGCGGCGACTTCGCACCGTGCGAACTGAAGCGGTGCATTGATCTGCTCGAGACCACAGCCTCGGATGTCCGTCGAGCACTGCGCGTTCGATTTCTGGATTCAATTTTTCCGTTGCGTGCAACGTTTCACGAGAGGGTGAGCGCCGGTTTGTCCGAGCTTGACAGCCGGTGTGTCGAAAAAACGCTGTGTCTACCTGAGAAAAAAAGAACTTTAATGCAAAAACTGGGAGGCATTCCCTCGATTGTCAGCGTATCCTCGAGGGTGAACCGCCATGACCTCGAAGCAATCACCGACACCGCAACCCGGTCAACCGTACGTGCTCGAGCCGGCGGCCAACGAATGGCTGATCGGCAATCGCCTCGTCAATCGCCACCTGCGCTTCGACGACCAAGGCTTGCAAACCGTGCACTGGCGACTCGAGGCAGCAGACTTCGATTTTTTGCAACCGCTCGACGCCGACGGCCGCACCGCCGGGGAGTTCGCGTTCAGCCTGGACGGGCAGCGGTACGATGGGCACAGTCCAATGCGTTTGCTGGGCAGTGCCACGAATCCAGTGCCAAGAGGCGGGCTGGAATTGAGATTGCGCCTGGCACTGCTGGAATCTCACTGCGAATTTGAAGTGATTTACACTGTGTACGAAGGGTTTCCAGCGGTGCGCAAGCGCTTGCGGTGGACCAACTTCGGCGCGGCTCCGGTGCTGCTCGGACAGGTCAGCTTCGAGGCGGTGAACCTCGAGCCCGGCGTGCCGAAGCGCTTAGAGCTCTACGGACGGTACGCCGCCGAAGACCGCGAGTTGTACTTCACGGGACGCGTGGACGACGCGTGCGTGCGTCTCGAAGATGGTGCAAGCGGCTTGGGCTTTGCGGTGCTCAACGAAGCACCCGGCTACCTCAAACGCACTTCGTTGATGGCGTGGAATCCGTTTTGGGGCGCTCGGGTGCGCGTTGGGTACGACACAGATCTGTTTCCCTTCGAGCGCCGGTTGGCTCCCGGCGAGCGTTTTCAGAGCGCTGGTGCGTCGGTGTTGTTGTACCAGCATTTCGAGGGGCACACGGTGACACGTTACGCCAGCGACATCCTCAGCCGTCGCGGTCGCGGGTTCAAGGCCCCTGTGCAGTACAACACCTGGCCTGGATTTCAGTGGCACATTGACGAACCAACCGTTTTGGAGCAGGTTCCTCTGGCGGCGTTGATGGGAGCGGAACTGTTCTGCGTGGACGAAGGATGGGGCGAGCACGTCGGCGCGAACCGGGTCAGCGCGCGTTTCCCGCACGGACTCGAGGCGATTGCGCGGGCGGTCGAAACCAGCGGCATGCGGCTGGGCTTGTGGACCTCAATGGCGGCGGTGGACGCCGTGACCGTGCCAGACCTCGGGTGGGTCGCTCGAGAGCGCGACGGGTCGGTCAAGACCACGCAGACCGCCGAGGGACAGGCCGTGGTCATGTGCCTGGCATCAGCTTACTGGGAATGCGCGACTGAACGCATTGTGGCATTGGTGCAGCGCTACCGATTGGCGTATTTGAAGTTGGACCTGACGACGATTTTCAACGCCTACGGTGAGTCTCCCGGGTGTCACGCCGACGGGCACGACCACGCGGGCTGGGCGGAATCGCTCGGGCGCACGTACGAGGGCATTGGGTTCGTGTGCGAACGCATTGCCCGCGACCATCCAGATGTGCTGCTCGACCTCACCTTTGAGCTGTGGGGGCACAAGCACGTCATTGACTACGGCTTGCTGAGCTGCGGCGACCTGGATTGGTTGGCGAACGTCGGCGATCTGAGCGCGGATTCGGGCGCGCCGCGTCAAATTCGCACGTTGCTGTACCAGCGCGCCCTTGCCATGCCTACCGAACGCATGTTGATCGGCAACCTTCAAGCCGAGAGCGGCGATCCGCTGCCCCGTGTCGCCACGACCATCGCCTCCGCGCCGCTTCTCTCTGGCGACTTGCGAAAGGTCACGCCAGAGCACGCCACGCTGTACGCGCAAGTGCTCGAGTGGTACAAACGACTCCGTGACGGGCAGCTGCTCGAGCGCTTTGTCGGGCTCGGGGCGTGGCAAGCGCCGAGTGTGCAGACCTGGGACGGGTACGCCCGTCTCGCGTTGGACGGCCAAGGCTTTCTGGTCGCGTTTCGCAATGAGTCCCCGGAGACGACGTTTACGCCACGGCTCGAGGTACCTGACGGTGTGTACACCCTACACGCCGTCCTACACGATTTCACTCTTGATGTTTCGGCAGGTGATTTGCAGCAGGGCGTCCCGCTCGGTTTTTCAGGTGACTCACGCGTGGCGTTGCTCCAGTTGCGTCGAAGGTGATGTCTCCTGACCGCCTGTGATCGGGGGGATAGGTCGGGATTGAAACCCCTGCGCTCACGCGCAAGCCTCGAGCGAAAGACCGCCTTCGAGCCGACAGGTTTTAGGGCAAATTTCAAATCGGTTGACGGTCTTTTTGTCAACCGATTTCGAGCGTCGTGCCCATGCACGCAAGGTCATGCTGTGCCCATGCACGCAAGGTCATGCTGTGCCCATGCACGCAAGGTCATGCTGTGCCCATGCACGCAAGGCGTGACGCGAGTGGAAACGGTGGGCGGTTTGCAAAGGCGTGAACGAGCAGAGCGCGGCAACGTAGTTGCAAACCGCCCTAATGCTCAAAAGTGATCGGTTGGCGCTGAAACGCGCGCATGACCTGGTTGCCCTCGCCAGGGCACGCGCCGTCGGGCGTGAACGGACAGTTTTGCAACAGCACCGGGCTCGAGGGGTCGTGGGCACTGTTGCAGATCCGCTCGCCGCGCTTGATGCGCTCGGCGAGGTCCGAAGTTTCCGGCATCGCCGTGTCGTCGAGTTGATCGCGCAGAAAGTGCAGGAAGCGGCGGTAATGCTCAATCGCCGCGTACTTGCCCTCGACGACGCTGAGGCAGGTCATCAGCTTCTGGTGGTAGTTCTCGCCGATGTACGGGTCGGCACGCAGCGCGCGCACGAGCGCCCCGACCGCGCCTTCGCACGCGCCTTGGTCGCAGTGCAGCAGACTCACCTCGAGGCTGGCACGCACATAGATGTTCTTGAGTTCTTCGCGCGCCTGCGTCGCCCAGTCCGCGTGCACGTTCGGCAGGAAGTCGCCCTTGTACACGCCGAGTACACGTTGGAACGCATTGAGGCGCTCGTTTGGATTGGTGGTGCTGTTGGCGACCTCGAGAGCCTTAAACAACTGCTGCATGTCGGTGCGCTCGAGGATGGTGGCGTCCAGGCGGTAGCGCCCGTAGCTTTCCTGCACGGCTTCGGGGCTCCCCAGGGCGTGGCGGACGCGATGGACGGTCACGCGGAAGCGGTTGTTGGTGTCCTTACCGGGGGTTTCCGCCCACAGGGTTTCCAAGATGTCCTCTTTGCTTTTGCCCTCGGGGTGGGCGAGCAAGAAGAAGAACAACTCCTCCGCGGTTTTGCTGTGGAAGCTGGCGTTGATGCCGTCCACGAGGACTTGCGCTGTTCCGAGGGTGTGCACGTCCAACATGAGATACCCTCCGAGAATTTGGGCTCGAGCCGAGGTCGGAAGTGTAGCACCAAGGGGGATCGCCATACCTGAACTGTGAAGGATGACCATTACAAGGCCATTACGGTCGCGGCAGAGCAACCACGCATTGTCTGTGCTGCACGGGCTCAATCAAACCGTAACGTCACCGTAACGTCAGGTGGGCACGATGCGCGCTCGGAGGTTCGGTGGCATGTACCAACGCTTGCTCGTCCCAGTGGACACCAGCCCTTGCTCGGAGGTCTCTGCAGGCCTCGCCATGCGTTTGGCACGCGCGTTCGGCAGTCAAGTGATCTTGCTCCACGTGCTCTCGCGCGACGACCCGCCCACCCGAGCGCGCGCCCAGCGCTTGCTCGAGCGCCTGTCCAGCGGGGCGCGTCACCGCCCGAAATTGGTCCTGGCTCCAGTTGCGCCCGACGTGGCCGCCAGCATCGTGGAGGCGTGCGAACGCGAGGGCGCGGAACTGATCTTGATCGGCACGCACGCCCACGCACGCCTTGAGCGCAAAGCCTTAGGCAGTGTGGCGCACGATGTGGCGGTGCTGGCGCAAGTGCCGGTGCTGATGGTTCCAGCGCAAATCAAGAAGGGCGGGTTGGAAGGGCAGTGGCTGCGGGCCACCCAGCGCCAAGGCGAGGGGACCCCAGAGGTGCAGGAACTTCCCGCGTAAGCGTTTAAAGCGGCGGAGACCGCTCGCGCTGTCCTCGGACGTGCTCGAGATGCGGAGCCGTCGGCGCACGCCTGCGACCTTTTCCGTCCAAGCTGCCCACGTTTCCTCCATGGGTCTGTGCACCCGCTGGGCACTCGAGTTTTCGAGGCAGGGTCCCTGGTTTCGGAGCAGACCCAGTTGCCCGCGATTTCGCCGTGCTGCTCGAGCGCCAACCCGCGGTAATGCCGCCGTAATGCGCGCTTTTGAAACTGCCTAATCAAAGGAGGGCGTCGCATGGACCCCGTTTTACTGGCTCGCTGGCAATTTGGACTCACCACCGTTTACCACTTCTTGTTCGTTCCGCTCACGCTGGGGTTGGGGTTGATCCTGGCCATTCTGGAGACGTTCGCGTACCGCACCGGAAAGAAGTTCTACCGCGACGCCGCCGGGTTCTGGGGGCGCTTGTTCGCCATCAACTTTGCCATGGGCGTGGCGACGGGCATCGTGCAGGAGTTCCAGTTTGGGATGAACTGGTCGGAATACTCCCGCTTTGTCGGGGACATCTTCGGCATTCCGCTCGCCATCGAAGCGCTGATGGCGTTTTTCTTGGAGAGCACGTTTTTGGGGCTATACCTGTTCGGGCGCGACAAGTTGCCCAAGGCGATTCACCTGGCTTGCGCGTGGCTGGTCATCGGCGGCGCGACGATTTCCAGCTTGTGGATTCTGATCGCCAACTCTTGGATGCAGGAACCGACCGGGTTCGTGCTCCGCAACGGGCGCGCGGAGATGACGGATTTCTTTGCCGCCGTGCTGTCCCCGCACGTCTGGGTGCAGTTTCCGCACGTGGTCTTCGGCGGTTGGATCACGGGCGGCTTGTTCGTGTTGGGGATCAGCGCGTGGCACATCTTGAAGCGCCACCGCATGGAGATGTTCGTGCCCTCGTTCAAGATCGCGCTGGTATTGACCACCGTCGCCTCGTTCGCGGCTGCCACGACCGGGCACGAGCAGGCGCAGCACACCGCCAAGGTGCAGCCGATGAAACTGGCGGCGATGGAAGCGCTGTGGGAAACCGAGAGCCCAGCCGGGTTCTCCATTTTCAGCGCGATTGACCAAGGCAACCAAACCAGCACGCGCGAGTTAAAACTGCCCGCACTGCTGTCGGTGCTCGCTTTCAACAACACCACGTCGCCCGTGCGGGGCATGAACGACCTTGAGCGCGAAGCGATTGCCAAATACGGACCCGGCGATTACCTGCCGCCCGTCGCGCTGACCTATTGGAGCTTCCGGATCATGGTCGGGCTGGGCATGGTCTTCATCACGCTCTCCGTGTACGGCTTGTGGGCGTGGTGGCGCGGACGGCTCGAGTCGGCGCGGGCGTACCTGCGCGTCTTGCCGCTGGCGATGTTCCTGCCGTTCGTCGCCAACAGCACCGGCTGGATGGTCACGGAGTTCGGGCGGCAACCGTGGATCGTGCAGGGGTTGATGCTGACCTCGAGCGGCGTGTCCCCGAACGTCACCCCTGCGATGGTCTGGTTCACGATGCTCGGGTTTACCGCGCTGTACCTGGCGCTGATCGTCGCGGAAGTGTATCTCTTGCGCAAGTACGCATTGATGGGCACCGACGGCAGTCGCGTGCCGAGGGCGGTCAATGACCTCGGCGGCGCACACGTCTACTAACCGCAGGGGATACCCCTGCCTCCTTTGCTCGAGGTGATCGTGTATGGATTTGCAAACCGTTTGGTTCATTCTGATCGCGGTGCTGTTTACCGGGTACTTCTTCCTGGAGGGCTTTGACTTCGGCGTCGGCATTTTGCTGCCGTTCATCGCCAAAGACGACACCGACCGCCGCGTCGTCATCAACAGCGTCGGACCGGTCTGGGACGGCAACGAGGTCTGGTTGCTGACGGCGGGCGGCGCGATTTTCGCGGCGTTTCCGCACTGGTACGCGACGATGTTCAGCGGGTTTTACCTGGCGCTGTTTTTGATTCTGCTGGCGCTGATCTTGCGCGTCGTGGCGTTCGAGTTTCGCAGCAAGCTCGAGGGCGTGCAGTGGCGGCGCGCGTGGGACTGGGCGTTGTTCTTCGGGTCGTTCGTGCCCGCACTGCTCTGGGGCGTGGCGCTGACCAACATCGTTCACGGCGTGCCGATAGACGCGAACAAGATGTTCACCGGAACGCTGTTGACGCTGCTCAATCCCTACGCGCTGCTCGGCGGCGTGGTCAGCCTGGTGGTCTTCACGCTTCATGGCGCGCTGTTTTTGGCGCTGAAAACCGAGGGCGAGGTCAACGCCCGCGCCCGCCGGGTGGCGCGCACGCTGTGGGTGCCCGCCGGGGTGCTGTTGGCGCTGTTCGCGGGCTTCGGGTACTCGCAGACCGATTTCATCGGGCGGCTCGGGATCATTCCCGGCACATTGCCGCTGCTCGCGGTCGGCAGCTTCCTCGCGGCGGGCGCGTTCATGGCGCTCAAAGCCGACGGCTGGGCGTTCGCGGCGAACGGGTTGACGATCATCTTCGGCACGGTCGTCGCCTTCCAAGGCTTGTTTCCGCGCGTGATGGTCTCGAGCACCAATCCAGCCTTCAACCTGACGATTTACAACGCCAGTTCCAGCCAGTACAGCCTGACCGCGATGCTCGTCGTCGCACTGACCTTCGTGCCGATTGTGCTGGCGTACCAGGGCTGGTCGTACTGGGTCTTTCGGCAGCGTATCTCGCGCGCCACCATCGAAGCCCACGGTCACGATGCGCCCGTCGTCCTGCAAGCCACCGACTGAGCGGCCCCGAGGAACTTCTGATGAACGCGTTGAAGCAGCTGCTTCGCCAAACCCCGCACGCCAAGCCCGCGCTCGCTTGGGTCACGGTGCTCGGCGCGCTCGGGGCGGTGTGCACGGGCGCGCAGTGGTGGCTGCTCGCGCGGGCCGTGAACCTCGCCGTGTACGGGCGCGCGGAACTGGGCGCGCTGCTCCAGCCGTTGCTGCTCGCCGCGCTCGCCGTGGGGTTCCGCGCCGCGTTGCTCGGGTGGCGCGAGGCGGTCTCGAGCCGCTTGGGAATTCGCGCCGTGCAGCACTGGCGCGACGCCGCGACCCGCGCCGCACTGCTCAGCACGCGGATGCACGGCGCACAGGGCGACGCCAGCCTGATCGCGCACGGCGTGGACAAGCTCGAGGGGTACTTCGCGCGCTTCCTGCCGAGCGCGGCGCTGATGGCGGCGGTTCCGGGCGTGCTCCTGGCGTTCGCGTTCGCCGTGGACCCGCTCACGGGCGCGATTTTGCTCGTCACCGCGCCGCTCGTGCCGCTGCTGATGTGGCTGATCGGCGTCGCCGCCCGAGAGCACGCGGCCGCGCAGTTCAGTGCGATGCAGCGCCTTGGGGCGCGCTTCGCCGACACGCTGCGCGGCTTTGAAGACCTGAGTGCGATGAACCGTTTGGGCGGGCAACGCCTGCACATCGCCGCCTCGAGCCGTGACTGGCGCGCGGCAACGATGGGCGTGCTGCGCGTGGCGTTCCTGAACGGCTTCGCCCTCGAGATCACGGCGACCATCGCCACCGCCATCGTCGCCGTCTCGAGCGGCTTGCGCTTGCTGAACGCGCAGTTGCCGTTTGAAGTGGCGCTGCTCGGCATCCTGATCGCGCCCGAGTTCTACGCACCGCTGCGCCAGTTCGGGTTGGAGCACCACGCGGGCATGGAAGCCGAACCCGTCGCCGCGGCGGTGCTCGGGGTGCTGGACGAGGAAGCCCGCCAAACCGAGCAGCCTCAACCTGCGCCCGGACCCGTGCAGAGGTTACAAGCCGCCCCTCGAGCCGCCGCGCTCGAGGGCGTCAACCTTTCCTACTGCTATGCCGACGCCGCCCTGCCCGCGCTCGAGGACGTGGCGTTGACGCTGCCCACGGGGTCGCGCACGGCGCTCGTCGGCGTGTCGGGCAGCGGCAAGAGCACGCTCGTGCGGTTGCTCTTGCGCCTCGTGGATCCCACGGGCGGCGAGTTACGCTTGAACGGCGTGCCTGCCAGCGCCCTGTCGCGCGACGCGTGGCTGGCGTCGTTCGCCTGGGTCGGGCAGGGCGTGCACCTGTTTCACCGCTCGGTCGCCGAGAACCTGCGCTTGGCGCGTCCCGAAGCCACCGACGCCGACCTCTGGGCGGCGCTCGAGGCGGCGCAGGCGGCGGAGTTCGTCGCGGCGCTGCCCGCGGGCTTGGACACCGTCGTCGGCGAGCGCGGCGCGCGGCTGTCGGGCGGCGAGGCGCAGCGCGTGGCGATTGCCAGGGCGCTGCTCAAGGACGCGCCCGTGCTGATTTTGGACGAGGCGACCTCGAGCCTCGACGCGTTCACGCAAAGCCGCGTGCAACTCGCGCTCGACGACTTGATGAAAGGACGCACCGTGCTGACCGTCGCGCACCGCTTGGAAACCGTGCGCGCAGCCGACCAGATCGTCGTTCTCGAGCGCGGACGCGTCAAGGAATGCGGCACGCACGCGCAACTCGTGGCGCGCGGCGACGCCTACGCGCGCCTGCTGCGCGCCGGGGTGACGCCGTGAACGCCCCGCTCGCGCTGTTGCGCCTGCCGCGCCCCCGCGCCGCCGCCAGCTTGACGCTGGGCGCGCTCGTCGTGCTGATGGGCGTCGGGCTGACCGTGACCTCCAATGTGCTGATTGCCCGCGCGGGCTTTCATCCGGGCCTGGAAACCTTGGCGCTGTTGATCGTCGGCGTGCGCTTCTTCGGCATCTCGCGGGCAGCCGTGCGCTACCTGGAACGCTTGGTCTCGCACGACCTGACCTTTCGTGCGCTCGAGGAGCTGCGCGTGCGCCTGTTCACGCGCTTGGAGCAGCGTCCGTCGGCGTCGCTCGCCCTGACCCAGGGCGGCGACGTGCTCGAGCGCTTCCTGGGCGACGTGGACACGCTGCAAAACGCGTGGCTGCGCGCCCTCGCGCCGCAAGTCGTGGCGGTCGTCGTCGCGGGATTGACCGCCGTGGGTCTGCTGCTCGTTCACCCGCTGCTCGGGTTGGTGGCGCTGACCGGATTTCTGCTCTGCGGCGCAGCCATCCCGTTCGTTGCGGGACGCGCCGCTCGGCGCAGCGGGGCGCGTTTGGCTGCCCTGCGCGGCGCGCACACCGCGCGCTTGCAAGACGCTTTAGAGGGCGCGACCGACCTGCTCACGCTCGGCGCATTGCTCGCCGAACAAAATGCACTCGAGATGTTGACGCGCGACATCGCCCGCGCGCAGGTTCGCCTGGGACGCCTCAGCGCTGTGGCGAACGGCGCAGGCAATGCCACGGCGTGGCTCACTGCGCTGGGGTTCGTTGCCGTCGCCGCGCCGCTGGCAAACGCCGGACGTGTCTCGCCCGAGTTGCTCGGCGCACTCGCCTTCGGCACGCTGGCGAGCTTCGAAGCGCTGCTGGGGCTGGGTGCAGCCGCCACCGCGCTCGAGCGCACCCGACAAGCCGCAAATCGCATCGCACAGACTTTGGACGCGCCCACACCCGAGACCAGTCGCCGCGAAGCTGTGCCCATCGAAGCTACTGCGCTCGAGCCGCGCCGCCCTGCGGTGCTGCGCTTCGAGCAGGTCGGCTTTGCCTTTTCGGGCGCGCCCGTGCTCGAGGACATTGACTTCACCCTCGAGCCCGGACGCTGGCTGGCGGTGGTCGGGCACACCGGCGCGGGCAAGAGCACGCTGGCGCGCTTGGCGTTGCGCCTGTGCGAGCCCACGCGCGGTCGGATTACACTCGGCGGCACGGACCTGCGCGACCTGACGCCCGAGGCGGTGCGCACCGCCATCGCTTGGATGCCGCAACGCGGACACGTGTTTGAAACCAGCCTGCGCCAGAACCTGCGCATCGCCCGCCCGGACGCCAGCGACGATGCGCTGTGGGCGGCGCTCGAGGTCGCCGAACTCGCCGCGACCGTGCGCGGCCTGCCCGACGGGTTGGACACGGTGCTCGAGCGCGACGGCGCGCGGCTCTCCGGCGGCGAGCGCCAACGCCTGCTGTTGGCGCGGGCGTGGCTGCGCGACCCGGACGTTTTAATTCTGGACGAACCGACCGCGAACCTGGACCACGAAACCGAGCGTGTGCTGATGGCGACGCTGCGCCGCGTCACGCGCCTCAAAGCGGTGCTGCTCATCACCCACCGCTTGCACATCCTGGAACCGACGGACGACGCCATTGCGCTCGAGGCTGGTCGGGTCGTGGCGCGCGGCAAGGCGGGCGCGCTGCTGCGCGGGCGGCTGTAATGCCGCCGTTACGCGCCGCGCCTAGCCTCAACGCACAAGGAGGGATTGACCATGACCGTCCACGACCTGATGACCCCCAAGCCTGTCTGCGCGCACCCCGAAACCCCGTTGCCCGAAGCGGCGGAGTTGATGAAGCGCGGTCACTTTCGCCGCTTGCCTGTGCTGCGCGCCGACGGTGAACTGCTCGGCATCATCACCGACCGCGACATTAAAGAGGCCATGCCGAGCGCGGCGACCTCGCTGAGCGTCTGGGAAATCAACTACCTGATCCCCAAGATTCACGTCGCTGAAGTGATGACCGCGCCCGTGCGCACCGTCCTGGAAAGCGCCCCCCTCGAGTACGCCGCGCGCCTGATGCTGGAGCACAAGATCGGCGGACTGCCGGTGATGCACGGCGACCGCGTGGTCGGGATGCTGACCGAAACCGACATCCTGCGCGCCTTCGTGGAGGGGCAATCGCAACGGGAACAGATCAACTGAGTCAAAGCAATTCTGAGGCTCGAGGGTGAAACGCTTCAGGCCTATACACACCGCTTGACGCCCCATTGTGCAAGGTTGGCAACGCTCGTCGTTCACTCGAGCACATGATCTGCGTCGTACAGAAACGAAGTACAACATCACCGAAACCCGACCCTTTTGCCATCTCGTCAAACACTGTTGCGGAGATCAACCGATGCTGAGTCTGGAAAACGTGCGCGTCACGCGCTTGGGCGCACCCCACGTTCGCAGTCCGTTGATTGGACGACGCGATCACTTCGTCGCGGACGATGCGCGCGTGCTGACCTGTTCCTTGACCAGTGAACTCGAGACCTACATCGCTCGGGCTGAACTGCCGCCGTCTTTTGAGCAGGCAGGTCCGCGCCACGATTTATTTTTCGATCCCGCACAGACCACCGTCGGGATTTTGACGTGCGGCGGATTGTGCCCCGGTTTGAACGATGTCATTCGCAGCATCGTCATGACCGCCAGCTACGCCTACGGCATCAAGCAGATTTACGGCTTTCGCTACGGCTACGCTGGGTTAAATGCCGCCAATCACTTCGAACCGCTCACGCTGACCCCGAGCGGCGTCGAGGACATCCACAACGACGGCGGCACGCTGCTCGGATCGTCTCGGGGACCGCAACCGCAGGAGTTGATGCTCGAGACCTTGCACCACTTGGGGGTCAACGTGCTGTTTTGCATTGGTGGCGACGGCACGTTGCGCGGCGCGTCCGCGCTGGCGAAAGCTGCCGTGGAGCGCCACCTCAACATCGCCGTGATCGGCGTGCCCAAAACGATTGACAACGACCTGCTGTGGCTCGAGCGCAGTTTCGGCTTTGCCACCGCCGTCGAAGAAGCCACCCGTTCGCTGGCTGCCGCGCACGCCGAAGCGCGAGGGGCGTTCAACGGCATCGGGTTGGTCAAACTGATGGGCCGAGAGAGTGGTTTTATCACCGCACACGCCACGCTCGCCGACGGCGATGTGAACTTCTGCTTGGTTCCCGAAGTGCCGTTTGCGCTCGAGGGTCCGCGCGGATTGCTGGCGCTGCTCGAGTCCCGCCTGCGTGAACGCCACCATGCCGTGATCGCCGTGGCTGAAGGCTTCGGTCAGGACTTGCTTGCGGCGGACCGGGCGCGCAAAGATGCGTCGGGCAACACCAAGCTGCACGACATCGGAACGTATTTGCGCGATGCAATCAGCGCCAGCTTCAAAGCACGGGGCTTGGAGCACAGCGTCAAGTACATTGACCCGAGTTACTCGATTCGTTCGCAAACCGCGAATGCGATGGATGCCGAATACTGCCTTGCGCTCGGACAGCACGCGGTTCATGCCGGTTTGGCGGGACGCACCGACATGATGGTCGGGTACTGGAATCAGTATTTCACGCACGTACCCATTGCGTTGGCAACGACAAAACGCAAAAGGATCGATGTGGCGAGTGAACTGTGGCAACGGGTGCTGGGGTCCACCGGGCAACCCTCGATGGGCTGACTAAACCCGTTCTGACTTGCGGTGCTTTGAGCGCGTTCTCCGTCAGCGGTCGCTCGCCTCGAATTCGGTGCGCTGGGTGCGGTCTTCCACGGCTTCCGGCGTGCCGCGCACGAGCAGCACTGGCAGGCTGGCGTGGCGCGCCACGCCCTCGGCGACGCTGCCGAACAGCAGGCGGTCCACGCCCTCGCGCCCGTGCGTGCCGAGCACCAGCAAATCGCTGCCTTGCCGTGCGGCAGTCTCGAGGATCGCCTCGGGAACACCGTTGGGTGCAGCGTTGATCAACGTGCTGCGCAGGCGTTCCACGCCTTCGAGGGTGTGTTCGGCGCGGTGAATCAGTGCGCGCTCGAGCGAGGTGTCCGGGACATCCGTGTGCGGGAACAGCGGGTTTGCCACGACGTGGACCACGCCGACGCCCGCGCCGGTTTGCTGCGCCAACCCGCGAGCCACGCGCAACGCCAGTTCGCTGCCCAGGCTGTCGTCCACGGCCACGAGCAGCCGCTCGAGCGGCCCAGGGTTCGCCGAGTCTTTGAACAACAGCACCGGCAGGTTCGCGTGGCGCACCACGCCCTCCGCGACGCTGCCGATCACGGCGCGGTTGAGTCCGTCCAGACCGTGCGTGCCCATGGCGATCACGTCGCACCTGTGCTCGCGCGCGGTGTCGTTGATCGTTTGCGCTACGCCGCGCCCGTCTTGCACGACGCTCAGCGTCTCGAGGGCTTGGTCGTGTTGACGACCGTGCGCTGCCCAGATCTCCAGAAAACGCTGGCTGCGCTGCATTAACTCGGTGCGCACCCGTGCTTCGGGTTGCGCGCGGTGCAAGGGCGGAACGGTGACGACGTTGAGCACCAGCGCCGAAGCGCCCAGTTGCGTGCACCAGGTCAGCGCAGCGCGGGCGGCGTGCTGGGCGACAGCATCGTCGGTGACGGCAATACAGCAGCGACGCATGGTGGACCTCCTGATCCCTTACCCTACGTGCCCTGCATTACCACAGCGTGACGGCTGATTGCTGCCACCAGACACGCGTAACGCCTCGGTAATGTCTGGCGACCACACTGGGCCACGAGCATGAACTCGTCCCCGAGGGAATCCCCGATGTCAGCCGCCGTCCCAGCCCGCAGCCTTGCCGATTTGCGCGCCGATTTCCCGCTGCTCGAGCGCGCGGTGAACGACCGCCGCCTCGTCTACTTGGATTCCACCGCCACGAGCCTCAAACCTCGAGCCGTGCTGGACGCAATCCAGAACCACTACGAGCGCGTCGGCGCAAACGTCCATCGCGGTGTGTACACCCTGTCCAGCCAAGCCACCGACCTGTACGAGGCAGCTCGAGGGTCACTGGCGCGGTTCCTGAACGCGCCGCAACCGGAAAGCGTGATTTTCACGCGCAACACCACCGAGGCGATCAACCTCGTGGCGCACGCGTGGGGCTTGGACCACCTGCACGCGGGCGACGAAATTGTCGTCACCGAACTCGAGCACCACTCCAACCTCGTGCCGTGGCAGATGGTCGCGGGGCTGCGCGGCGCGACCGTGCGGGCGGTGCGAATCACCGCTGACGGGCGCTTGAACCTCGAGCACTGCCGCGCGCTGCTGGGTTCCGGTCGCGTGCGCATGGTCGCGGTGGCGCATGTCTCCAACGCCATCGGCACGATTCACCCGGTGGCGGAGATCGCGCGGTTGGCGCACGCGGTGGGTGCGCTGTGCCTGGTGGACGGGGCGCAAGGTGCACCGCACTTGCCGGTGGATGTGCAAACCATCGGCGCGGATTTCTATGCCCTGTCCGGGCACAAGATGCTCGGACCGACCGGCAGCGGCGCGCTCTGGGGACGCCTCGGGTTGCTGCGCGAAATGCGCCCCTTCTTGGGCGGCGGCGAGATGATCCGCGAGGTGTACCCCGACCACAGCACCTACGCCGAGCCGCCGCAGCGCTTCGAGGCGGGAACGCCCGCCATCGCCGAAGCCATCGGGTTGGGTGCGGCGGCCGAGTACCTGATGGCGATTGGCATGGACCGGGTGCGCGCCCACGAGCGCGCGCTGACCGCGTATGCCCTCGCGCGTTTGGATGCGCTCGAGGGGATCACGACCTACGGACCCAGGGGCGAGGACCGCAGCGGCGTGGTCGCCTTCAACCTGGACGGCGTTCACCCGCACGATGTCGCCAGTTTTCTGGACACGGACGGCATCTGCGTGCGCGCGGGACACCACTGCGCCCAGCCCGCGATGCGCGCGCTCGGGGTGCAAGCCATCGCTCGGGCAAGTTTCGGGGTGTACAACACCACCGCCGACGTGGACGCGCTCGTGGATTCACTCGAGCGCTGCCGGGCGTTCTTCGCTTGAGCGCCGCAACGCGACCTCGAGCGTCTGCCACGGCAGGATGGCGCATTTCACGCGGGCGTGCAGTTTGGCCACGCCTTGCAGCGCGGCGGCATCGCCCAGGGACGGCGATGGTGCTTGTCCGCGCAGCATCGCGTGAAAATCCTGGGCGAGATCCAGGGCTTCGCGCAGCGTTTTGCCCTCGAGTGCCAGCGTCATCAGCGACGCGCTCGCCTGCGAAATCGCGCAGCCGACCCCGGTGAAGCGCGCTTCCAGAATGCGTCCGTTCTCCACGCGCAAGCGCAGCTCGAGGTCGTCGCCGCAGGACGGGTTCACGCCGCGCTCGATGACGGTGGGCTCTTGCAGCAGCCCCTTGTTGCGCGGGGAGCGCCCGTGCTCGAGCACGACCTGGCGGTACACGTCTTGCAAGTTCACGTGCGCAGTGTTGGCGCGCGCCGTGACGGATGCATTACGGCGCGGGTCACGGTGCGTCTCTTCGGTCGGTTGTGGGCTTGTACCTCCGCATCGGCGTTCCTCTTCATTGGCACGCAGCTCGGTGGCCAGAGTGCCTCGAGTCTCTGCGGCGGACCGACCACCTGTCACGCGGGGGCAAATCGGAAACGGTTCAGCGCGAGCGCGTTCACTGTGACGATCACCGTGGACGC